>Ga0194119_10002818_pt1 | contig 28854 bp, 24 predicted proteins | sample TA2MahC100mmetaG_FD_148620 | JGI IMG/M metagenome (GOLD analysis project Ga0194119, IMG submission 148620) | Freshwater microbial communities from Lake Tanganyika, Tanzania - TA2015018 Mahale Deep Cast 100m | ecosystem: Environmental > Aquatic > Freshwater > Lake | place: Tanzania: Lake...
CTTCAACGCGGCATTGAAGGAGAGCTGAAACGGCCCGTTTTGTTTCTCACCCATTGGGTGTCGTCCTCCGGTGCATCTTCATCGCGTTCAAACCCCTATGGATATTGATGCGGACGAGCATCCGGGAGATTCGCACGCGCGGCTCAAAACGGAAATGTGGGTTTATTACTCGAGCGCCAATGTCCTTGGTGATCTCCTTCGCATAGGTCCTGGCTGATCCCGAAGAACGGCCTCGCGGCTTAACTTCTTCTAGGTCGCGCACCCGTGCCCAGCACGCTGCAGAACTTCATACGCAACGGCGGAATCCTCCTTATGGTGCTCGTAGTCGGCAGGCTCGGCGGCTTACTCCGGTGGCTCTATAAACTTTGCGGGGAATCCCCACGAAGCTTCGAGGATTAACACGAAACCTAGTCGTGTAAATTCTGCTGTTGACCTCGCTTTATCCGAGAGGAATGATGCTCGATACAGATGGCATGATCGGAGCGCTTGCACCGGCTCCATCAGTGTCTCGATTGTTTCCTGGCTCTCAACTTCCTGGTGCTGCCGGGAAAGGCAAGCTCCAAGAACTCCCGCCCATTTACGATCTGCGTCTGTTTCCAACGCTCGGGGAAGTGTTGTTTGTTGCCAGTAACGAGGAAGCCTGCTCTGGCGGCGTCGGCGCATTCGAGTACCCGGTTGTCGTCCTCATCAGGGCACTCGGAAAGTCTGCGCATTGGCTCGACCATGGTTGCGACTTCGTTTAATCTGCGGAGGAAACTCCGAACTACCGGCTTGGGGAAGTCGAGCCTCGGCTCCCGCAGTACGCGCTCATATTCGAGAACGAGGTCACGCGAAGCGTACAGGCTCGCATGGCCTTCCAGTCCCAGCTTCAGGACCTGATGTTGAAGGCCATCCGGGTAGATGAGCGCTGAGATGACTACGTTGGTATCGAATACAACGCGGATCATCTGCTCGTGGTCTTAAGGGTCTTCTTCTGATTGCGCCGGACATCGCCGATTATGTCGTTGATGTCGCTCTGGGTCAGCTTGTCCAATCCGTTCTTCTTGGCGTGGGCGTGTGCGTCTTTTAACCAGTCTGGAGTCGGGGCGATGGTGTCGACATAGTCCTTGACGCTCATAATGATGACGCTGGGTTCGCCACGGCGATCAATGATGAAGCGTTCGTTTTTTTGGGTGGCCCGTTTCATGATCTGCCCAAGTTGTGTTCTGGCGACCAGGGCGGAAACTACATTGGTCATGCGGTTTGATGCTTTCTTCATGTTCGGCCCTCCAGACTCGAACTGATTAGTTAGTTCATCCAGAAGCATAGCAGACAGTAGCAATTCGTCAAGCTCTGCTATCGGCGGCTTTCAGGCGGTCAGAGAACCAGCACGCAATGCTATCGAGCCTAGCGAGTCGCGGCACCTCTCCAGCGACGGGCCGCTCAGCGGGTCGTCGCGCCGGGGCGGCCCGGAGGCTTTATGCCGGGCGCACCATTCTCTTGGCTTCAATTGCTCCGGTTCATTGCGAAACCGTAGAGCGTATCGTTCGCCGCGACCACGACGTACTGGATTCCGTCCAGCGCATAGCTGATCGGTGCGTTGCTAATGCTCGCCTGCAGGTTCGCGCGCCACAGCGCCTGGCCCGTCGTGGCGTTCAAGGCAATGAAATTCGCCTGGGGATCGGCGGCGAAGACGACGTTGCCGGCTGTGCTGAGGACTCCGTTGCGGGGGCCGCCAGCGCCTTCCCACTTATGGCTCCACTTGATTAGCCCAGTCTTATAGTCGATCGCTTGCAACATCGACTCGGAGAAGCCGCCGCGGTCGTTGCCGCCCCAGCCCTCCGGCTTGTCGTCGGTATCGAAAAGATAGTAAACGCTATATGCATTCGACGCGTTGACGTAGAACAATCCCGTCGCCGGCGAGTAACTGGGCGGCGGCCAGTTGGCCGCCCCGGCCTGATTCGGAGCCACCAGCGCACCATCGATCTGCGGAAACTTAGCCGGATCGGGAATCGGCTGCCCGCGCTTGTCGAAGCCCTTCGACCAGTTGACCTTGGCAAAGGGCTTCGAAACGATGTTCTTGCCCGTTGCGCGGTCCAATACGAAGAAGTAGCCGTTTCGGGAAGCCTGGGCGATTAGTTTTCGCGGCTGGCCGTTGATGGTGCCGTCGATCAGTACCGGTGTCTGGTTCGCGTCCCAGTCGTGCGTGTCATGCGGTGAGGACTGGAAGTACCACCGGATCTTCCCGGTTTTTACGTCGAGCGCGATAATGCACTCAGTATAGAGATTGTCGCCCTCCCGGCCTTTGTGCGCGATGACCGGCTGCGGATTTCCCGTGCCGAAATAGATAAGTCCCAGTTCGGGGTCGTGCGTCACAGAACCCCATGTCATGCCGCCGCCATGCATCATGGATTCGATGGTGGGCCAGGTCTTGGCTTCCGGTGAGCCCGGTTCCGGATAGGTGTACCAGCGCCACTGCTGCTCGCCCGTTTCCGGATCGTGGGACTGGATGTAGCCCGGCACGTCAAGGTCGTCGCCGCTGATACCGGCGATGACGTGATTTCCGACGACCAGCGGCGCAGCCGATGAGAAATAAAGTAAGTCCGGATCGCAGATCTTCTTGTGCCAGCGTTCCTTGCCGTCCTTCATGTTCAGAGAGACTAAGTTGCAGTCAGGCGTTGTGAAATACAGCCACTTACCGGCGACGGCCACGCCGCGATTGCCGATGTGGATGCCGCCGCGAGACGGCCACGTAAAGTGCCACAACTCCCGGCCAGTCCGCGCGTCGATGGCCCAGACGTGGTCCGGAATCGTAAAGAACATCACGCCTTCCACCACGACAGGGGACGATTTGATGGCGATGCCGAACTGACCGCCGGCCTGCGCGTTGATGCGGTGGACCCACGCCAGGCTCATCCGATGCACGTTCGCCGCGTTGATCTGCGTCAACGGGCTGAACCGGCGGCCGGAGTAGTCGCCGTTATAGGATGGCCACGAGTCCGTGGGGGGCTGCGAGAGTTTGGCCGGATCGAGAGTCTGGGCGGTGGCCGCGAGTGCAAGAAGAAGGAGAGTCGCGAATTTCACTTGAGCTTCTCCAGATAGGCAACGATGTCGTGCATGTTTTTGTCGGTGTACTGGTCGAGCAGCGCATTGTGCCCGGCGTACGGATCTTCCTTGGTCACTTTCAACGCCGGCGTCCGGCGCCACGAGTAGTATTCACCCGACGAGTCCCGCAGCGAGGCGTTGAAGTCGTCCAAGTGAACCAGCGTGCCTTTAAAGGTCTTCCCGTCCTGGGTGGTCACTGTCAGCAGCACCGGTTTGGGCGGTTTGACCGGCCCGAGTACTCCGCGTCCGAAGGCTCTGGGGAAGAGGAACTTCTGTTGCAGCGTGGGCGGGTCGTACTTACTTCCCACACCTGCCAGATCGCCTTTCGCGTCGTGACACTTCACGCAACCGCCGGCGCCGTGGAAATAGGCTTCGCCCGCCTTGGCGTCACCGGTGAGGACGTTGATGACCTGTGAGTAGGGCCCGTTACGGAGCGTGTCGGTGACCTTTTGGTGCAGGAAATGAGAAAGGTCCTGCAGCTCGCTTCCAACAATGGAGGCGCTCGGCTTGCCGCTCTGCATCGGGTGGCCGCGCTTCATAAAGTCGCCGATCGTTGCGCCGTAGCGGTCTTTCAAAACCACCAGGGAGCGAACGATATCCGCGCCCCGTTGAGCGGGGGGGACGCCGTCGGAGACGCCCCGGCCCTTCGGCCCATGGCAACTGACGCATTCGGCGGCATAGATGGCCTTGCCCCGGCCGGCCGCCTCGACATCGACGACATGGGCGTCGTCCGGACCCGCGCCGATGAACCCGACGCCGCCCGCGCCGGCCGTTCCCGAACGCGGAGGGAGGTTTTTGGCCAGGTATTCGACGATGTCGTTCGTTTCTTCCGGCGTCGCCTTGGCGCCGCGCGCGATCATTGCATTTGTCACCGCCGTCCAGCCTTGCGGCGTGTAGCCTTTTCCGGAGATGATTTGCGGGCCGTGGCAGGACGAGCCACAGACCCGGACCACCGCGTCTTTTCCCGGGCCATCGGGCAGACCTCTCGGCGCCGGAGCGGACGGGCGTTGTTGCGCCGCCAAGGTCAGTGTAAAAACAAGAAAAACCGGTGTTCGCATAGACACTACTTCGTTACCGTAGCACGAAAGCGAATCCGTAAAGATTCGTTCGCGTTGGGCCGATTGACGGGTATGCGGCTCGACGCCCTGCCGGCGTTTCTGATTGGGGCGTTTTTCTTTCTGCTGAACCACACGGCGGCGATCAGCGGCGCGATGGCGCCTCCGCCCGGACACGTGCCGACGAACTTCGTGACGTGCGCCGACGTGCCGATGTATCTGAGCTGGATCGAGTTAGCCAGGACGCATTGGCTTCTCCCCAACCCGCATATGCCGCAGATCACGGAGCCGGCCCTGTTCCATCCGCTGATTGTACTGACCGGCCGCATGGCGAACCTGTTGGGCCTCACGGCAGGGCAAGCGTACTATGTAACCGCCTTTCTGCTTCATTGGGCCTGCGCCGCCGCCTGGCTTTGGATGCTCCGCATTTTTTGCCCAACGGCAGGCCAGCGCTGGGCGGCCGCGGCGATCGCGCTCTGCGCCGTCCCGGTGAAACTGCTGGCCCTTCCAGCGGCCAAGCTCGCCGGGCTTCCGGCTGGAATCTTCGCCCTGGGCATGATCGAGTACGCCGTCGAGACCGGGGACGGGTTTGCGCGCGGAGGCCTGGGCCTGGGTTTTGGCACCGGCACTCTTGGGACCCTCCTGACAATTTCCTTGGGCGCGCTGTATCTGCGCGGCGAAGGCGTTCGGAACTGGCTGCTTTTCACGATCTTTCTGAACGCGCTGCTCCATCCGTTTGAACCCGTCCTGACGATTCCGCTCCTTGGACTGGCCGTCCTCCTCTTTCGGCGGGAACGCATTTGGGACCTTCCGCTATTTGCCGCCGCCGGACTTCTGGGAGTGGCCCCCTATGTCTGGACCACGCTGACTACACCGTGGCTGGCCGCCATGGCCCGGCACAACTCCTGGGAGGCGCCGTGGCCCGGATGGGTCTTCATGGCCTATGGCGTCCCCGCCATCGCGGTGGTGTACCTGCTGATGGTTCGGGCCAAGCTCCAGGACCCCGTCGACCGGACCCTGCTGATCTGGTACGTGCTGCCGATCGCCCTTATGTACGTTCCCTTCGTTCCGTTCGCGCTGCATTTGTTCAATGGCTACGCCTACATGCTTGGGACCCTCGTCGTCCGGCTTTGGGTCAACCACAAGAAACTGAGCCGCGTTACGCCGGGGTTCGGTGCCGCGGCGTTCGCCGCTGTTCCGGCCGCGGCGCTGGTCATGCTGTATGCCCAACTCGCCAACGACGGACGCGCTGCGGAACCGGAACTCTTGACCTCCAGTGTCCGAAAGGCCGAGACCGCCCAGCTTCTCCAATGGATCGGCTCCGGGACACGCCCCGGCGATCTGGTTTTGGCTCCGGAAGAACTGGCGCCGTGGCTGCCCGTGCTGTTGCGGCGAGCGCCGGCGAGTCACGATATCGCCAGCGGCGCCACCTTTGCCAGTGCGCGGAAGGATCTGCAAGCGCTTTATATAGAGGCATCGCCGGATCAAGTGCCGGTCATCCTAAGAAAATACTCGCCGGATTTTGTAATTGCGCCGGACCAGTCGGTGGCCGGCCTCTGGTTGGCCCGGAACGCCACGCGTGCGTTTCAGGCCGGTGCTACGTCGGTCTATAAGCTCACGCCATAGTACCCTAACCGAATGGCGGATTCCCGGCTTCACTCGCTGGATCAGTTTCGCGGTTACACCGTCGCTGGGATGTTCCTGGTGAACTTTATCGGCGGATTCGCCGCGATCCATCCGATTCTTAAGCACCACAACACGTACTGCAGCTATGCCGACACGATCATGCCGCAGTTCTTTTTCGCGGTCGGTTTCGCCTTCCGCCTGGCGTATATGAAGCATGTCGAGCGGGCCGGGCAGGCGGCCGCGCGGCGTCTGGCGATTCAGCGGGCGATAGGCCTGATCCTGATCGGCGCGGTGGTCTACCATTTGGACGGAAACGTCAAGAGCTGGGCTGATTTCGATGCCGCCGCGTTTCTTTCGACGTTCTGGCGGCGATCGCTGTTCCAGGCGCTGGTTCACATCGGCGTCACGACACTTTGGATTCTTCCGGTGATTGCCGCCAGCCCCCGCATCCAGGCCGGTTGGATGCTGTTTTCGGCGGCCTTGCATGCCGCGATTTCGGCCGGCGGCTGGCATGCCTGGCTGCGTGAGAACCGCGTGATCGATGGCGGGCCCCTTGGGTTCCTCACTTGGACCCTCCCGGCGATTTTCGGTTCGCTGGCGTACGATTTCGTCCGCCGCAACGGGCGGGACGCCAGCTATCGGCCCTTCCTCCGTTACGCAGCAATGGCCATGGCCGCCGGTTACGGCCTCTCCTGCCTGTCAGCGGGCGGCGTGTGGGCCGCGCCGCCGTTCTTCGCGCCCTGGCATGAACGGGACATGTGGACGATGAGCCAACAGGCCGGCAGCGTCTCCTATTTGCTGTTTGCGTCCGGGTTTTCACTCGCCGTCTACACGTTTTTTCTTTGGTGGACGGACGAGAAGGGGCGGCAATGGAGCGTGTTTCGAACCCTAGGCGTGAACGCGCTGGCCGGTTATGTGCTGCACATGCTAGTGGAAGACGCCGTTAAGCCGTTCGCGCCGAAAGACTCGCCGCTCTGGTGGGCGGTTGCGAGCTTCCTGCTTTTCTTCCTGATCGTGTGGGCTATGCTTCGGTCGCTCGAAAAACAGGGCCTGTACTTGAAACTCTAGCTACCCTACCGCGCGACGCTCCACAGCGCGATTTCCTTTTCGCCAGCGGTCATAGCCAGCCACTTAGAATCGGGAGAGAACGCAAGCGAGACCACCCGGTGCGGCGCGTCGAGCTTCCGAAGCACGTTGCCGCTGGAGAAGTCCCAAAGTACCACCTTCACGGGATTCCGGGTGGTCCGGACGTCGAAGCCTCCGGTGACGATCGTTCTGCCGTCGGGAGAGATCGCCAGCGCCGAGATGGTCTCGCCATGTCCTTGGATCTTACGGACGACCCGCATGGACTGGGTGTCCCGAATGTAGATAATCTCATCGAGTCCGGCCATCACCAGATGCTTGCCGTCCGGCGTGAACTCGCCGGCAAACATAGCGCCGGTCATATCCTCAATCTTGCTGACCAACTCCCCGGACCGGGTCTTCCAGACCCGGATGTCGTTGTCGTAGTTGGCTGAGACCAGCAACTCCCCGTTGGGCGAGAAAATCATCTCGGCGGTGCCGCCGATGCCATCGGCCAGGGCGTGCTTCTGCGATGCTGCGGCGACATCGACAACACGCACCTGCCGTTCGGCGGTATTGGATACGGCCAGGTATTTTCCGTCCGGCGATAGGACCGTCCGTCCCGTTGGCAGGTTGTAGAGCACCTGCATTTGGCGTTCGGCCGTGAGGTCCCACATGCGGACCTCTTTCTTCTCGCCCCGGTCGACGAACCGGTTGGACGCTACAACGGTAGCACCCTTGCGTTCTATATCCTGCAATAACTTGCCAGTAGCCGTCTCGAAGGTCCGGATATGGCTGTCCCGGCAGGGAACTACCAGGTGCCTGCCGCCGTCGGCGAAAAAGATATCGCCCGGCTCGGCGGCCACTGGGATCGTTCTGTCGGCGGGCACTTTAGGCCTTCTCCAGCACGATGTCGAAGTTGACTTCTGCGCGGGGCGCGCCGGGACCCTCGAACAATTTCACGGGCAGAATGAGTTCTTTGTTGCTCGCGATGCCGCGCTTGTTCCAGTTCTTGACCGGGTCTCCTTCAAAGAACGGGTCGGTCGCGAAGTAGACCTGTGTAATCAGCGTCTTGTGGCCGGGCGCCGAGATCAAATAATGGATGTGCTGGGCGGGCCGGTCGGCGTAGTGGCCCGGCATCACGGTTTCCACGCCATACAGACCCTTGGCGTCCGGGGAGAGCTTGGTCCGATAGCGATAGCCCCGGGTGTCGTACAGTCCCTCGTGATCGGCATGCCATAGGTCGACCTTCGCGTCTTCCAGGATCCGGCCGCGCGTGTCGATCACACGCCCGGTGACTTTCAAGGGGAACCCGGCGTCGCCCGGCGCGCGCAACACTTTGTTATCCGGTGCGCCTTTTCGGAAGAAGGGTCCCAGCACCTCCGCCTTGGTGGGCTGGTGCATTCCGGCTTCCGTCTTCTGCCAGAAGGCGAGAAGTTGCGTTTGGGTCATCGCGGCGCCCCCTACGAGCAGTCCGCGCGAAATGCACATCTCCAACATCTCTCTTCGGTCAGGTTTTGTGTTGGCCATTTGCTTGTGATCCTAACGTATTGCGACTGACAAGCACAAGGGCCGGAACGAATTCCGGCCCTTTTGGGTGCTTACGTCCAATCTCCCTAGCGTGAGTCCGATGCGCGGCGGGCCAAGGAGCGGAAGAATCAACCGCCGATTTTCCGGCGTCCCAGCCACAGGAACGCGGCGCCGGCCGATGTGAACAGGTACGTAGCCGGTTCCGGCACATCGCCCACCGGGATGCCACTGGCCGAGCTCGAACAGTTGGCGGCGCCGGAAGAGCATGCCACGCTTTGATACCGGACGTACGCCGCGTCGATGACAAATTGCGACGTGTTGAGCGCGAAGTAGAGAACGCCGGTGCCGGAGCCCGTGTTCCCGATGGTGACTCCGCCGCTGCCGCCGCCGGTGCAGCTCAAATTGGTAACGCACGCCTCGACGCTCGGCAGGCCGTTCGGCTGGTTGGAGGCGGTAATGGAATTGTAGGTGCCGGTCGCATCGTGAGGCGCTCCGGCCAACAGGTTCGGCGAGGTGTCGAAGCCGAAGGCCGAAATCCGGCTCGCAGTAACGGGCGCGGTGGACGTGTTCGTGACGCTGTAGTTGAACGTCACCTTGGTCCAATTGCTGGCCGCTTCGTTCGCGAAAACGAATCCGTCCAGCGTGATCGAGGCGGACAGTCCGTCGATGGGGATCTGGCTGGATTCGTAAAACCCGTTGAAATTGATGGTGGCCGACGATCCGTTGCTCACGGTCACTGGAACCGCCGTAGCCACGCCCGTGGAAATCATAGTCGCAAGCATGATGTTGCGCAAGGATGATGAATAAGTCATTCGCACTCTCCTATGCGAATGCTAAGGTTTTGCCCTGAGATACCCCTGAGCCTAATGGCTCATTCTGGTGGTCGAAAGTACTGAGAGACCGGTCCTGTTATCTAAGGTCTATTTTCTGGGACTATCCCGCGGATCGAAGCCTGTCCAGCCATGCGCGCGGCACAGCGACGTTGCCCCCGGAACCGCTGCCGAGTTGGATCCCCGGCTTGAATGTTCCGTGGTAGTCCGAACCGCCGGTGGGAATGAGCCCGAGCCGCCCGGCCAAGACGCCGTAGCGGATCTGTGCTTCGACATCGTGGTCGGAGTGTTGCACTTCCAGGCCTCCCATGCCGAGTTCAAAGGCCTCTTGGATCCAGGCCCGCTCCTCGTTCTCCGACTTGCGGCCCAGACGGACCGGATGGGCCATCACCGGAATGCCCTTGGCCGCGCGCATGCGGGAGACCCCCTCGTCGAATGGCACTTCCTCGCGCTCCACGAAAGCCGCGCCTTCGTCGGCGATGTACTTGTCGAAGGCCTGCTGCAAGTTCTTGACATAGCCCTTTTGGACCATCAACCGGGCGAAGTGCGGCCGGCCGGCCATGGTCTTGCCGATGGCCTCCACCTCTTCCAGCCGGATATCGACGCCAACGGACTGGAGGCGCGCGGCGAGCCGGACGTTGCGCTCGCGGCGTTTCGCCTGGAGTCCGAGCAACCAGGCGCGGAATTCCGGACCCGGTTCACCAGCGGGGAAATAGCCCAGCAGGTGCACGGTCTTGCCGTGGAACTTCGTGCTTAACTCGATGCCGCAGAGCAGGTCCAGCCCTTTTCCGGTGGCATAGGGCAGAGCGGCGTCGTAGCCGGCCAGAGTGTCGTGATCGGTAATGGACAGGGCGTCCAGACCGGCCGCTAGAGCATTGTCTACAAGCTGTTGGGGTGTGTCGCTGCCGTCGGAGGCATCGGTGTGAGAGTGAAGGTCTACCATTTACCAGGATACCGGTATCAGGTCCATCCGCTTCAACAGATTCCAGACCCGCTCTTCGCTCACCGCGATGTCTTCCGAGGAGGAATCGACATGGAGGTCCGGCTGAAGAGGCGGCTCATAGGGATCGGAGACGCCGGTGAAGTGCGGGATCTCTCCGGCTAGCGCCTTCTTGTACAGGCCTTTTACGTCGCGTTCGGCCAGCACCTCGATCGGGCAATCCATGAAGATCTCGACGAAAGAACCGATGCGGCGGCGAACCTCTTCCCGCGTATCCCGGTAAGGGCTGATGGCAGCCGTGATGGCAATGACACCGTTGCGGCTCAGCAGTTCGGCGACGAAGCCGATGCGGCGAACGTTCGTGTCGCGATCCTCGCGGGAGAAACCGAGTCCTTTTGAAAGGTGAGTCCGGACCTCGTCGCCGTCCAAGAGCTCGACACGCGCACCGGCGTCGAGCAAACGCCTGTGAATGCGCTCGGACAGAGTGGACTTGCCGGCGCCGCTCAGGCCCGTAAACCACAGAGTGAAACCCTTATGCATGCGTTCCCACCACGTCGCGAAGCAGCACGTCGAGACGGCGCTCTATTTTGCCCTCCGGCGTGAGGTGCAGGCCGCACTCCTTGTCGCCCTCCAGCTCCCACCACCAGCGGCCGGCGCGGAGATCCTCGCCCGCCTGCACGGGGCGGGAGCAGGGCGCGCAGCCTATCGTCGCGTAACCGGAGGCGTACAACGGATGAATGGGCACGCTGTGCTGACGCAAATAACTCTCGACATCGGCGGATGTCCAAGCGGCCAGCGGGCTTAGCTTCTGTCGGCCGTCCACAAGTGCAACCAATTCGGTGTCCTGCCGGGATTCGGATTGTTCGCGCCGCAGCCCGACCGCATAGGCGTCTAGCCCGATCATGGCAATATCGAGCGGCCGGACCTTGCGAACCTGACAGCAAAGTTTACGCAGAGCCACCTCGTCCCGGAACAAGTCCGGGCCAAATTGCCGCGTCATACGTTCCAGTTCCGCCGGTTCGGGGCGGAGCCGCTCCACGCGCATGTTGTAGCGGCTTTCCACTGTGTCGATCATCGCCAGCGTCTCGGCCGGGAGCCGTCCCGTATCGATCGTGATCACGCGCGCCGTCAAGCCCAGCCGCGCCGCCATGTCGATTAAAATCACACCTTCTTTCTGAAAGCTGCTGACGATGGCGAAACGGATGCCATACGTCTCGCAGCCCCAGCGAAGGACTTCTTCCGCTGATCGCAAGTTCAATCTACCGTTTCCCTATCAGGATAGTATAGATTGCTATTGTTTGTCTGGAAACCCCTCGGATACCTGGTACTCAAAAAGGGAACCGGCGGCGCGAATGCGCAGAACGCCCTTTGGCATGGGTTTGGACTTCGTCTCGAAGAAGAGAGCGCCGTCGGTGCTCTCGCCGGGCGCCAACTTCAACGGCACAAAGACGATAGCGCTGGCTGCCGCCGCCGCCTTCAGCCGCGTGGAGCCGACCTCCGCCAATGCCGCCCGGCGCCGGGATTCGTAGCCGGCTGTACTGCGAAGTTGAGACATTCCATAGATGCCGGTTTCGTAGGCCGACACCAGCCGGACCACCTCGGAACGGCCGCCTTTTTCGAGCATTTCATTGACAACGCGGCGAGCGGGGATGGGCCGCATTACGGCGCCGCTCGTCTCCCAGCCGAACTCGTCCGGCTTAATTGTCACCGATTGGCTGGAGCCGTTGGAGACGGCAACCTGCAGCGTTGCGTACTCCCGGACGGTGGCGGGCAGATGGGCGAACATGATTGTCAACCCGTTGCGCGTTAAGGTCTGATACCGCAATCCGCCGGACTCAAATTCGATCACTTGCCCCGAACACACGACGACGCCCGTAAAGGCGGCGAGGCGGGCAAGGCTCTTCATGCTCTTTTATTCTAACGATGCTGCGCTAATTTCGTTAGCTCGCGCCGTAACAATGGGTTCGAAGGGTAGTCCCGGACCAGACCCTCCAGCCATGCACGGGCCTCCGGCTTGCGTTTCTCTCGGAGAGCGACGACGGCCAACAGAATTCGAGCGAAGGGTCCGAAATAGCGGCCCTTTTCGGCGACGACCTTCAGGTTTCGGACGGCCTGATCCTTCGACCCCTTCGTCTGCTCAAACTTCACGAACCATTTGACGAAGAACGGAAGGCTGCCGAGCAGGTATTCGCTGATACCTGTGGTGAGATGGGCGTCGGCGTAGGACGGGTCGATGGCCAGCAGGCGCACGGCGTACGCTTGTGACTGCTTGGCGTAGCTAAGCGAGGCCAATTGGCGCTTCTCGACAAACGCTCCGTAGTCGGTGAGCATGCCGTAGGTTATGGCAATGGCGAGCAGAGCGTTCTTGTCGTTCGAGTTTGTGGCAAGCCGTTTCTCGCTGCGTTCCTTCGCTTGGGCCGTGGCCCAGTAGAAAGCGTCGCGTACTTTCGGATCGGGCTTGAGCTTTTTCTTGTCGGAGATGCGGTCGTCGTTGAGAAAGAAATCGGTTTCCAGAATGCCGAGCCGGTCCATCTCTCCGAACAAGTACGCCGAACCCCGCGCCACATAGCCGAGGGGCTCGTCCGGATTGCGCGTTACGTAACCGTCGACGATCCGGTGCGCAGCGGGAAAGTCGAAGTTGTACATGCGCCCGAACGCGCTGAGCAGTTCCTCCTCGGCGGCAAGCGGAGCGGCCGCAGCCGACAACAAGAATGTCCGCCGGTTCACCAAGTCTTATGGTATCGCGGGGAAGAGGCGATCAAATACTTGCCGCGTGCGGTTTCGAATGTGTTCATACTCGTCGGGCAGCGGCAGGTTGCCGCCGCCGCCGGTCCAGCGGCGAACCAGATCGGAGAGTGTTTCGAGTTCGGCCTGCGACTTGGGAAGAGTTCCTCCAGCGTGGCCGTGAATGAGGCGGAGTCCGTGGTCGATGGCGCGGTAGAACGTGGCGGCCTCGCGGAGGAAGCGCGCGGTGGTGCGGTCCAGATATCCGGTTTTTTCCACGATGTCGATTCGCTTGGGCGTATTGAGTTGGACGAAGAAGAGGCCGGCGCTGCGCAGACGCATATACATCAGCGCAAAGTCGATATCGTAGTAGCCGCCGGGGCCGGCCTTCAAAGGGTTCGACGGACCGGTCTCTTTTTCCAGGCGGACACGCATCTTGCGGAGGTCGTTTTGGGAACGGCCGCTTTGACCATAGCGCCGCCAGTCGATAACCTGCAATTCGTTCAGGAACTCGGTGGCTTGTTTGATATCACCCGCCACGGCGAGCGACTTCATGAGCGCGAGACCCTCCCAGGCCTCGGCCGAACGGTCGAAGTAGTTCTTGAACGCCTGCACGGTTTGCACCAGCGGACCGGCGCGGCCGTTGGGCCGCAGGCGCGTGTCGACGGCGACAAGAACACCCTCGCCGGTGTAGGCGGTGAGAATGTCAATTAGTTTTTCGGCGACGCGGGTCCAATACTCGATCTCCGTTGCGTCGCGATTGGGAAGCACGAAAACCAGGTCGGCGTCTGAGCCGAGATCGAACTCGCGCATTCCCATGCGGCCAAGGGCGATGACCATCATCTGCTGCCGCGGGCGGTAGTGCGCCGACTGCGGCGGGTGCGCGGCGGCGACGCCGCGGACGGCCAAATCGTAGGCCGCGGCCACGGCCATCTCGCCAAGACGGGAGACTTCTTCCAGCGTGTCGAAGACCGGCCGCGACAGACAGACGCTTTCGCACTGCGTGCGGAACATCTCGTTTCGAAACCAGCGGCGAAGCCCGGCCGCGCCGGCGCCTGCCGGCGGATCTGCAATGCCGTAGCCGAAGCGATCGAATTGACGCAGCAGTTCCGGGGATCGAAGCAGTTGATCCGCCAGGAACGGGCTCGCATCGAAGAGGCTTACTACTTGTTCGGCGAGGAGCGGGTCCCCGTTCAGATATCCGAGGAGATCGTCCGACTGGCGGATGTTGTCGAGGAAGCGTTCGAAGCGCGCGGCGCCGCGCGTAGGCGGCTTCGGAAGGCCGGGCGTCAGGCCGCCGCCACCGGTACCGTTTTGAATCACGCGTTTGTAGATTTCGGTGACTTCGGTACAGTGCTGGACCAATTCGTTGCGCAGCCAGGCGCCGTTGACTTCCGCGCCCGCCAAAGGAGGCATGCGGAGCGCGACGGCGGCGAGAGATTCGGCGTCCAGCGGCAGGGAGTGGGTCTGCAGGTCGTCCAGCACCTGCAGGCGATGTTCCAACGTGCGGAGAAACTGATACGCCGACGCAAGCCGCGCGTATTCGGTGGCGGTGACCAAGCCCTTGTCCCGCAGGCGAAACAGCGAAAGGAGCGTGCCTCCGTGGCGCAGCCAACGCTCGCGGCCTCCGTGCAGGCGCTGCAGGCACTGTACGAGGAACTCGATATCGCGAATACCGCCGGGACAGAGTTTGACGTTGATCTCACCTTGGCCGAGACGGCGGTTGGCCTGCTGCTCATGAATCCGCTCGCGCGATTGCGAGACGCTTTCGATGGCGTTGAAGTCGAGCGACGTGGAATAGATCCTGTCTTCGACCGCGTCGAGCAGAGCGCGGGCGGGAGCGCGCTCGCCAGCCGACGGGCGGGCCTTGATGAGCATTTGCAGCTCCCAATCGCGTGCGCGATTGAGATAGTAGTGGCGCGCGGCGTCGACTGAGAGGCAGATCTCTCCCAGGCGACCCTCCGGCCGCAGGCGCAGGTCGACCCGGTAAGCCAAGCCTTCCGCGGTGTGGCTGGAGAGCATTTCCACAAACTGGGCGCAGAGCCGCTTGAAGAATTCGTGATTGGCGATGCCGCTGGCGCCGGACGTGTGGCCGCCGCCGGAATAGACGAACATCAAGTCGATGTCGGAGGAGTAGTTCAACTCTTCGCCGCCGAGTTTGCCGAGGGCGATGATGGACAGGCCGCAGGGTTCGCCGTCGCACAATGGTGTCCCGAAACGTTCTTCCAATCGAACGCGCAGGCGCCGGTATACGACATCCAGCATGACGTCGGCGACAAGCGAAATTGCGCCAGTGGTGCCGGCCAGATCGTCGATGCCGCGCACATCCCGCAGCAGGATTCCCAGCATTTCGCGGCGGCGAAAGCGGGCGAGCCGGGCCGCTTCGAAGGGCTCGAGGAACCGCTCCAGGCGTTCCCGGACGTCGTCGTAGCCAAGCGGGCGGAACAGAGCGCCAGAGCTCATCAGACCGGTGAGAAGCGCCGGGTCCCGCTCCATCTCCGCGGTGAGAAAGCGCGAGTAGGCGCGAAGGGGCATGCTACAGTAGACTGGCCGGCGTGCTGGGAGTGCTGAGCAGTTGGGTGAACGCTTTCCAGCGCCCGGCTTCGCCAGCGCCGGCGGTCCGGTTCATCCAGTTGACGACGAGGTCCTCGCCGAAGCTGTAGTTGATGATGTAGGTTCGCTCGGAGTCGATGAACTTGACGCGCCGCTCCGCCATGCCTTTCGATTGCAGGGCAAAACGTTGCAGGAACTCGACCGTCTCGGGCGCGGTCATGCGGCCGTCCAGGTACAGGCGCGCCGCTTGAATCGCGGCGTGCTTCACCGCGCGCAGGGCGGCGGAAACGGCATGTTGTTCGGTGGCGGCCTTGGGGTTCAGGCCCGCCTCCTGAAACAGCACGTCGCGTTTGAATGCGAGCCGTTCGGCGTCCGGCAACACCAGGGACACGCCGTAATCGGCGGTGCCTTCGGCGATTAACGATTGCGGGCTGTAGAGCGGATAGACGGAGAATTCCATCCAGCCCCGCTCGCGCACAAGCTTTGCTTCCAGCAGGCCGTTGTAGACGTGGTGGCCGGGGTAGCCTTCATGGCAGGCGAGATGAATAATGCGATCGATGCCGATGGGTAGATCGATATTGACCTGAATGAGCGATTTCGAGCCGCCTTTATACCAGTTGTAGGCGGACCACACCTTGCCCTTGACGTACTCGATGTCAAAGGACTCATCGACGGCGAGCGTGTGGATCCATTTCTTGGTTCGCGCGCGGGCCTCTGCAATGGCGGCCCGGAACACTCGATCGACGCGATTCGCCGGGATGGCGAATCGTTCTTCGAAAGCGGCGAGGCGATCGGCCAGGCTGCCCCTGCCTGGCACCATGGCATCGATGGCCGCGCGCGCCGCCTCCATTTCGCTCGGCAGAACTTTGGGAGGCTCGACGGCGTACAGCGCCTTGGCTTCGCGATCGAAGTCCAGCCGCTCGCCCTTCAAGAAGTCGATGTAGGCAAGCGCGGAGCGCGTCTGCGCCACCAGAAACGCGAACCGGCCCGGGTCCGCGGCTTTCGTCTGACCGAGTTCCGTGATCAACGCCGAGGCGCGGGCGCCCAGTTCGGCGAGCGGCGTCTTGCCCTTCGGCTTCCACTCCGCCGGGCCGTAGTAGGCGTCCACGTATTTCGGTTCGTGCTCGCCAATGTCCAGAATCAGGCGCACGTACCGCCCGGCCAATTCGTTCATGTCCGCTTCCGTCTTGGTACACGCGGCTAAGGCAGCGGTTCCAATCAAGGTCCGGCGTTTCATTTGTCCAATCCAAAACGTTCGATCAGACGGTACAAGGTCTTTCGTTCGATTCCCAGAATCTTCGCGGCCTTGCTCTTATTGCCGCCGGTGGCCGCCAGGACTTTCCGAAGCTGCTCCACCTTCGCCTCCTCCAACGTTTCGCCCGCACTCTCGCGTCCCTCGCCGTCGGCGATCGCCTCGCGAACCGCGGACTCGTCGATGCGGCCTCGCGGCGAAAGAATAACGAGGCGTTCCATCATGTGCTGGAGTTGGCGCACGTTTCCGGGCCAGGTATGAGAGTCCAGGGCGCGCACGCCGCTATCGGTAAGGATGGCCTGCGTCTGGTAGCGGGTGTTGTAGCGGTCGAGAAACGTCTGCGCCAGCAGCGGCACGTCGCCGCGGCGTTCCCGCAGCGGCGGCAGTTCCACGCGGACGACATCCAGGCGGAACCACAGATCCTCGCGGAATTTTCCTTCTTCCACAAACTGACGGACGTTCTTGTTGGTGGCCGCGACGATGCGGACGTCGATGGGTTTGCCGCGCGGCGAGCCGAGCGGACGGATCTCCCGCTCCTGCAAGACGCGGAGCAATTTCGCTTGGAAGTTCAGGTCGATGTCGCCGATTTCATCAAGGAAAATGGTGCCGCCGTTGGCGGCTTCGAACACGCCAACGCGGTCGCGGTCGGCCCCGGTGAAAGAGCCCTTCAACGCGCCGAAGAGTTCGCTTTCCAGAAGCGATGGCGGAATTGAGCCGCAATCGACGGCGATGAAATTCTTCTCGGCGCGCTTGGAAAAGCGATGCACCATTCTGGCGATGAGTTCCTTGCCCGTGCCCGTCTCTCCTTCAATCAGGATCGTCGCGTCGGTGGGAGAGACCTTGGCCAGCACCTTGAAGATATCCACCATCATCGGTGACGAGCCGATCATGTCGGTCTCGGGAATATCGTCGATCCGGGTTTCGGCCTCTTCGGGCTCTTCCAGCGACGCGAAGGCGCGGCGGACCTTTTCGACCATGTCGTCGAGGTCGAAGGGCTTGGCCAGATAATCGAACGCTCCGCCGCGCGTGGCCGCCATCACCGTTTCCATGGAGCCGCGGCCGGACATGAGAATAACCGCACAATCGGAGCGGGCGGTCCGGGCGGCGCGCAGGACGTCCAGCCCGGTTCGTTCGTCCAGATAGATATCGGACAGCACAACAGGATAGGCGCCGCCGTCCAGCTTGACGAGCGCTTCGCGCGTCGAGCCAACGGACTCTACCTGGAAGCCTTCCAGTTCCAGACACATGACAATATTGTTGCGGACGGCGCTATCGTCCTCGACAACGAGTAATCGTTGCAACGGTCAACTCTCCAATTCCGGCACGGCGGACGCGGATGTAACCTGAACCGGTACTAATATCGTAAAGCACGAACCCTGTCCGAGGGAACTGGTGACGCGAAGGCGCCCTCCGTGGTGTTCGACGATTCGCCGCACGATGGACAGTCCGATGCCTGTGCCGGCTTCTCCAGACTGTTCCGCTTTCCGGGTTCGGAAGAACTTCTCGCCGATGCGCTTTACGTCGTCCTCACTCATACCCATACCCTGGTCGCGCACCGTCACGGCAACGACTCCGTCTTCGATCGACGCGTTCACATCGACCCGCGTTTCGGCGGGAGAGTACTTCACGGCGTTGGTGAGCAGGTTATAGACCGCGTACTCCATCAGTTCGGAATCGCCCTCGATGGCCGCTTCCTGAATCGCGCCGGCGGCGAGAGTGATCTGCTTTCGCTCGGCCAGCGGCTTCACGCGGTCGATGCACTGACTCACCACTTTCGCCACGTCGAATGGTTCCCGCTTCAGTTGAAGCTGGCCGGCGCTTAGGCGCTCCACGTCGAGGAACGTCTGGATCATGCGCGCCAACCGCTTCGATTCCGCGTGGATCTGCTGGGATAGCTGTTTTTGCTTGTCCTCGCTGAGCTTGTACCGGTTCATCAGTTCGCTGGAGCCCTGGATCGCCTGCAGGGGCGTGCGCATTTCGTGGGTGACGAATTGAATCGCCTGCTGATACCGAGCGCGTTCGCCTTCGGTCACGGCAAGTGTGCCGCGCGTGACGAAGTACTGCCAGACAGCCGCGCAGGTGACGGCGAACCAGGTGGTGAGCGCTGGTGCCGTGAAGGGATAGATGACCCCATTGACAAAGAACAGGTGCGGCAGCAGGTGGGCCGCGGAGATGAGGAGCGCGCCAACCAGATAGGCCGTCGCGCCGGTCCAGCGGGAGAAGACGAAGGCCGCCCCGGCGATCGCGGCGATCGAAAATAGCAGGACGATCGACGGCGGCGCGTCCTGGAAAAACCTGCCCTGGGCGAGCGTTTCGAAGGCGTGCGCGTGGATCTCGACGCCGGGCATCGGCAGCAGCGTTGTGTAGGGCGTCATCATGCGGTCTCGCGTCGCGGACTGCGCAGTGGAGCCGGCGAACACCACCTTGCCCCGAAAGATCTCCGGTCCGGCGGCGCCGGCGGCGATGCGCGCGACGGACTCCGACGGAATGCGAGAGCCGCCGTTGGCGCCGGGCGGAAAATAGCGAATTCGCATCCGGCGCCAGTCTTCGGCGGGAGCGGGGATCGTGCGGTCGCCCACTAGGAGCGCCTCCGGAGTTTCGATGACGCTTGCGTTCTTGGTCAGGCGAAAGGCTTCCAGCGAGAGAGCCCAGAAGCGCTCGCGGGCCACGGCTTTCGCGAGCGGCAACATGCGGCTGATGCCATCGCTGGCGTCCGGGTCGGCGTGGGTGTGGCCCAGACCCGCGGCGGCGTCGCGAAGCGCCGCAACCGGCTTGGCCCAGCGGCCGCTCGGGAGCATTTCGCAGGCCAATACCACGCGGTTCAACTTACGAATCGCCGCGGCCAGCTTGGCGTTGCCGGCCTCGTCGCCAGCGTCGGCGAACAGAACGTCTATCACCACCGCTTTCGGTTCCACGGGCGCGAGACGCTCCAGCGCGTCGGCGAGAGTGGCGCGGAGATTGCGCTCGCCGTTCATGCGCTCATACGTGTCGTCGTCCATGGCCAGAATAGCGGTCTCTAGCGGCCAGTCCGCGCTACGGTGCACGCGAAAAAGCCAGTCCGAAGCGTACCGGTCCGCCTGCGCGGCCAGGGAGGTCCAACTGATCAAAAGCCCCACGACGCCCGCGCCGCACACGGCCAGCCAGTATTTACTTTTTCCTGGCATGGAGGATTTTTTCGATTTCGCGCGGTTCCTTGGGCAGACCATCGCTTAGTACGCGCCCGCCATCCTTGGTTACCAGCACCATGTCCTCGATCCGGATGCCGATGCCCTCCTCGGGAATGTAGATCCCCGGTTCGATCGTCACCACGTTGCCTTCTTCCAGAGGCATATCAGGCAGACCGGGGTCGTGCACGTCCAAGCCGACATGATGGCCCAGCCCGTGGGCGAAATACTTTCCCAGCGGATCGCCGCGCAGCGATTTTCCATTGGCGTTCATGTACTCCTGCGCGATCTTGAAGAGGCTATTTTCGCCCTCGCGGCCGAGTTTCATCCCGGGTTTCAAAGCCTTGAGCGCCGCGCGCTGCGCACCCAGGACGACTTCGTAGATTTCCCTCTGACGCGGCGTGAACGTGCCGGAGACGGGGATGGTGCGGGTGAGGTCGGCGGCGTACATGGCGCACTCGCCGCCCACGTCCATCAGGACGATCTCGCCCGAATCCATGCGGCGGTCGTTCTTGTTGTAGTGAAGCACCGTTGAGTTTGGGCCGCTTCCGATGATGGGCGGATACGCGCTGCGTTCGCAGCCGGCTTCCGAATAGACGTTCACCATGGTGGCGCCCAGTTGATACTCGAACACGCCAGCCGCGGTGCGATGCCAGGCCGCCCGGTGCGCGTCGATGGAAACGTCGATGGACCGCTGCAGCAATGCCAGTTCGCCTGGCGACTTCACCTGCCGCAACGGAAACACGATAGGCGCCAGACTTTCCACCGGCCGTTGGCCCACCAAGCGTTTGAGTCTGGAGGTTTTGTTGATGTTCAAGAGGCCATAGATCTTCTTTGCCTTTTCCAACTGCTGGAACAACGTGACCTCGAATCGCGACACGGCCTGAATGTTGGCGAAACCGGTCACGTGGCGCGGCGAGTCGTCACCCGGTCCGGCTCGCCGGCCCGTATAGAGATCTCGAATCTCGCTGCGGGGCGGAAGGAAGAAAAACTCATCGGTGGGTGAAAGCAGCAGGACCGCACCCGGCTCCTGCCAGCCGGTGAGGTAGTAAAAGTTCGACTCCTGGAAGAAGCGGCTGCGCAGGCTGCCCCGCTCATCCTCGGTGGCTCCATAGAGGACCATCAGCCCTTCGTCGGCCGCCAAACGCGCGCGCACCTTGGCCCGGCGCTGCTGGTACTCGCCAGACGAAACACCCGATGCGGCACACAGACCGCCGATTGCGCCAAGCAGGGCCAGCGCCCGAAGGACCATGAAACAAATATAGCGCTCCGAATCGGGTGAGATAATGTCCGGTATGGGAATTCGATCGGAATGGACCGCCGCGCGCGCGAACGACAAGGTCCGGACGCAAATGCACTATGCCCGCAAGGGCCAGATAACCGGCGAGATGGAGTATGTCGCCCGGCGCGAAAAACTCAAGGCCGAAAAAGTGCGCGACGAGGTGGCTCGCGGGCGGATGATCATTCCGGCGAACATCCATCACGCGGCGCTGGAGCCGATGTGCATCGGCGTGGCTTCCACCTGTAAGATCAACGCGAATATTGGCAACAGCTCGACGACGTCGGACATTGACGGCGAGTTGGAGAAACTCCGCTACTCGGTGAAGTATGGCGCCGATACCGTTATGGACCTTTCAACGGGCGGCGATATTCCTCTGATCCGGCGCTCCATCATTCAGCATTCTCCGGTGCCGATCGGGACCGTGCCGATCTACGAAGCTTTGTCGCGGGTGCGACGGGTGGAGGACTTGAACCGGAACGTGATGTTGGAGGTAATCGAGGAGCAGGCCGAGCAGGGCGTGGACTATATGACGATCCACGCGGGCGTGCTGATTCAATACGTGCCGTTGACGACGAAGCGAATTACGGGCATTGTTTCGCGCGGCGGATCGATATTGGCCGAATGGATGGTCAAGAACCATAAGCAGAACTTTCTGTACGAGTGCTTCGACGATATTTGCAAGATTTTCCAGAAGCACGATGTGAGCTTCTCGCTGGGCGACGGGTTGCGGCCAGGGTCGCTGGCGGACGCCTCCGACGAGGCCCAGTTCGCGGAGCTGAAGACGTTGGGCGAATTGACGCGCAAGGCCTGGGAATACGACGTGCAAGTGATGATCGAGGGACCGGGGCACGTGCCGATGGACCAGATCCAAATGCAGGTGGAGAAGGAGAATGAGCTGTGCCATGAGGCGCCGTTCTACACTCTGGGGCCGCTGGTTACTGACTTCGCGCCGGGCTACGACCACATCACCAGCGCCATAGGCGCGGCCATGATCGGCTGGTACGGAGCTTCGATGCTCTGCTACGTGACGCCAAAAGAGCACCTCGGGCTGCCGAACAAGGAAGACGTCAAACAGGGAATCATCGCCTACAAAATCGCGGCCCATGCAGCGGACGTGGCCAGGCACCGCCCGGGTGCGCGGGATCGCGACGATGAGTTGTCGCGCGCGCGTTACCGCTTCGATTGGCGGAAGCAGTTTGAATTGGCCTTGGATCCGGAGACGGCGAAGGCGTATCACGATGAAACGCTGCCGCAGGAGGGGTTCAAGGATGCGCATTTCTGCTCGATGTGCGGGCCCAAGTTCTGCTCCATGAACATCTCCGCGAAGGTGGAGGAATTCACCGCGGCGGACGCCGAGGCGGTACTGGCGGGGGAAGAGAAGCTGGTCCAGTTCGGAGACTAATCCCAGCACCTGTATAATAGGCCGCACGATGCGCCTATTCGCTCTTCTACTTGCCGCCTGGAGTTTGCAGGCACAGAACGCCACGACGCCCGGAAAGTTCCACGTCGAACATCCTACGTTGCACAATCTCGGATTCGAATGGCCGATCGCCGGGGACGCGAACCGCAACGCTACCGTGACGGTTCAGTACCGCGCGGCGGGCGAGACCGCGTGGCGGAACGCGCTGCCGCTGCTGCGGATCGGCGGCGAGAATGTCTACCGGCGGCGCGAGAATTTGGACTATATGGTGCCGGACGGATTCGCCGGCTCGATTCTGAACGTCAAGGAAGGGACCGAGTACGAGTGCAAATTCGTGCTGGCCGATCCGGACGGCGTAAACGGCACGGCCACACAAACGGTGAAGGTCAAGACGCGGACCGAGCCAATGCCGTCCAAAGAGGGACGCGTGTTGCATGTCTACCCGCCGGACTACGAGGGCAAGCGAATCGAGCCGAGCTTCACCGGAATTCTGCAAGCCTACTATGGGGCCGGACTTGGCGATTGGTCCGTCGTGTGGGAGCGGCGCGCCCGGCCGGGCGACACAATTCTGGTTCACGCCGGTCTCTACAAGCCGGAACGGTGGAACTACGTCGACCCGATGATGGCGCCGTTCGACGGACTGATGTCGCTCTCCATCAAGGCCACGCCGGAAAAGCCGATTACCATCAAGGCCGCCGGCGACGGCGATCCGATTTTCGATGGCGACGGCGGTCACCGGTTGTTCGACGTGATGGCCTCGAAACACCACATCTTCGACGGCCTGACGTTTCGCAATGTGGACATTGCGATTTTCGCCGGACAAAAAGAAGTGATTGGCGCCGTCGGTTTGACGGTCAAGAACTGCCGGTTCGAGAACGTCGGGTTCGGCGTGTGGACCGAGTTCGCCGGATCCAGCGATTTCTATATCGTCGACAACCTGTTCCTGGGCCGGGACGACCGCTTCAAGATGGTGGGCTGGGGCGGCGCCGCCCGTTCCCCCGGCGCGCCGGCCTACCGCGCCCCGGGGGACTACGGTTCGCACCCGCTGCGCAGCTACTACGCGGTGAAGGTGTATGGACAGGGTCACGTCATCGCACACAACTCCATCGCCTACTTCCACGACGCAATTTCCATCTCCACCTACGGCACGCCGGAGAAAGACCCGGATATGCGCGCGTCGGCCATCGATATCTACAACAACGACATGCATCTGTTCGGCGACGACTTCGTGGAGACCGACGGCGGCGTTCACAATATTCGGGTCTACAACAATCGCGGCGTGAACGCGGCGCACGGCGGATATAGCTCCCAGCCTATCTTCGGTGGTCCGGCTTACTTCATCCGGAATATTCTCTACCATGTCCCAAGCGGCGTGGCTTTTAAGTTTTCCGGAAAGCCGGCCGGATTGATCGTCTATCACAACACGATCATCGGCGAGTATCAGCACGGCGATCCGTCGAGTAACATGCACTACCGGAACAACCTGTACATGGGGCGGGGAACTCCGGACCGCGGCGTGTACCGCATCGCGAACGCCACCGCGTATCACAGCTCGGACTACAACGGATTCCGGCCCAATCCCGGCGTCTCGGAGCAGTACCAATACTTCGCGCCCCCCGCCGGAGAGAGGGTCTACGAGCCCAAGCGCGAGGCCTGGAAGACGTTCGCCACGCTGGCCGATTTCAAAAAGGGAACCGGGCAGGAGGCGCATAGCATCGAAGTGGACTTTGACATTTTCGAGAGCCTGAAGCCGCCCGCACACGCGGACCGGCACCGCGTCTACCACGCCATGGACCTGAATTTCCGGCTGAAAGCGGGCTCCAAGGCCGTCGACGCCGGCGTGGCCATCCCGACGGTGAACGAGGATCACGCAGGCGCCGCGCCCGACCTGGGCGCCCTGGAATCCGGCAAGCCGTTGCCCCACTGGGGCCCGCGCTGGCTGACGTGGCAACCGTTCTACCGGTAAACTGTTACGGTGACGAAAAAAGGGAAGACCACGCCCATCAAGGGATGGCCGGAGAGACGCAACCCCGCGGCTCCGCTTGCAACCAACAAACACCTTCTGAAGTGGGTGGAAAAGATGGCCAGGCTCACCAAGCCGGCCAGGATTCACTGGGTAAGCGGTTCGGAAGAGGAGAACGAGGCCTTACTGGGCCAGATGACGGCCTCCGGCACACTTACTAAGTTGAACGAAGAGTTATGGCCGGGCTGTTACTACGCCCGCTCGGACGCGTCAGACGTTGCCCGGGTCGAGGACCGAACGTTTATCTGTTCCTTGTCGAAGGACAGTGCCGGTCCGACGAACAACTGGGAGGATCCCTTCCAAATGCGCCGGAAGCTGAAGTCGCTGTTCAGCGGCTGCATGACCGGGCGCACCATGTATGTGCTGGCGTTCTCCATGGGGCCGGTCGGGTCGCCCATGTCCAGAATTGGCGTCGAGTTGACCGATTCGCCTTACGTGGTCGTCAATATGCGGATCATGGCGCGGATTGGCGTCCATGTCTTCGCCGAAATCGACAAAGACTACCAGCGTGTGGTGCCGTGCATGCACTCTGTTGGTATGCCGCTGGCGCGCGGTAAGAAGGATGTCCCCTGGCCGTGCAATCAGGAAAAGTACATCGTCCATTTTCCGGAGACGCGCGAGATTTGGTCCTACGGGTCCGGTTACGGCGGGAATGCGCTGCTCGGCAAGAAGTGCTTCGCGCTGCGCATCGCTTCGAACATCGCGCGCGACGAAGGCTGGATGGCGGAGCACATGCTGATTCTGGGCGTCGAGGACCCCAAGGGCGAAAAGACCTACGTGGCGGCTGCTTTCCCGTCGGCTTGCGGCAAAACGAATTTCGCGATGTTGATTCCGCCGGAAAGCTTCAAAGGCTGGAAGGTCTGGACAGTCGGCGACGACATCGCCTGGATTAAGCCCGATGCGAACGGCCGGCTGCGGGCGATTAATCCCGAAGCGGGATTCTTCGGCGTGGCGCCGGGCACCTCCATCAAGACGAATCCAAACGCGATGAAGTCGCTGGCGAAGAACTCCATCTTCACAAACGTCGCCTTGACGCCGGAAGGCGGCGTCTGGTGGGAAGGGATGACCGATACCCCGCCGGAATCGTGCATCGATTGGCAGGGCCGGCCCTGGACGCCGGCCATCGCCAAGGAAACCGGAGCCAAAGCCGCGCATCCGAACGCCCGCTTCACCGCTCCGGCCAGTCAATGCCCGACTATCGATCCCGCATGGGAGAATCCGGAAGGCGTTCCGATCAGCGCCATAATCTTTGGCGGCCGGCGCCCCACCACAATGCCGCTGGTGTTCCAAGCGTTCAATTGGTCGGCGGGCGTCTATATCGGCGCGACCATGGGATCGGAGACCACGGCCGCGGCGGCGGGAGCCACGGGCAAGGTCCGGCGCGACCCCATGGCGATGCTGCCCTTCTGCGGTTATCACATGGGCGACTATTTCCGCCACTGGATTAAGATGCAGCGGAACCTCACCGAATCACCGCGAATCTTCCATGTGAACTGGTTCCGCCGCGGCCCGGACGGCGGCTTCCTCTGGCCCGGTTACAGCGAGAACATGCGCGTATTGAAGTGGATCGTCGACCGGGTGCGGGGCCGCGCCTTGGCGCGCGAAACTCCCATCGGCTGGGTGCCGCACTACGAAGACCTGTATTGGAAGGGCCTGAAATTTTCGGCCGCACAGTTCGACGAACTGCAGCGCTTCGACCGTGAGGACTGGCGGCGCGAAGTGATCGGGCACGAAGAGCTGTTCCTCGATCTTCACGATCATCTTCCGCCGGAAATGATCTATGAGCGCGAGCTTTTGATCTGCAGGCTCTAGCCATGCCGGGCGCCATTGTGCAACTCAGCATCTCCAAGGGCGGTGTCCCCAAGCTCGCCATACCGGCGGGCGAAGCGGGCCCCCTTGGAATTCTCGGTGATGTGCAAAAGAACACGAAATACCACGGCGGCCCGCGGCAGGCGCTGCTGTGGATCACGGCGGAAGGCCTGGCGGAGTTGCGTGCGGCCGGGTTTCCCGTGCAGCCCGGCACGCTGGGCGAGAACGTCACGACGGAGGGCGTAGACCGGCGCGCGGTGCGTCCCGGACAATTATGGCGCTTCGGCGAAGTGGAGATAGAAGTGACCAAGATGCGCGAGCCGTGCAATACGCTCTCGCATCTGGGTGAAGGAATTCAAAAAGCGGTCTACGACAACGACGTGAAGGGCGGAGTCTTCACGTCGCCGAAATGGGGACTGGCCGGTTTCTACTGCGCCGTGAAGCGGCCGGGAACGCTTCGTGCGGGCGACCCCGTGCAACTATTGACCGTGGAAGCCTGACTACAGCGGCAGCCGCGACTCGCCCATCAACCACGTGTCCACGCCGTGTGCGGCTTTGCGCCCTTCGGCAATGGCCCACACCACCAGCGACTGTCCCCGGCGCATGTCGCCCGCGGCGAAGACGCCTTGCACCGATGACATATAGCCGGCGTCGGTCTTGACGTTGCCTCGCTGGTCCAATTCGCAGCCGAGTTGATCGATCATGCCGTTTTTCACCGGGCCGGTAAAGCCCATGGCGAACAGCACCAGGTCGGCCTCAAATATCTGCTCGGAGCCTGGGATTTCGGCGAACTTTGGCGCGGGGCCCACGCGCACCGCCTTCAGCCCCTTGACGTTGCCGTTCTCGTCGCCCAGGAACTCCTTGGTCGCGATCGCGAACTCGCGGACGCCGCCTTCCTCATGGCTGCTTTCCAGGCGCAGCATCAACGGCCACAGCGGCCAAGGTGTAGTTTCGGACCGTTGATCCGGCGGCCGTTGCATCAGCTCAAACTGGTGAATACTCTTTGCCTTGTGCCGGTGCGATGTGCCTAAGCAATCCGCGCCCGTATCGCCTCCGCCGATGATGATGACGTTTTTGCCGGTCGCTATAATGCCGTCCTCCACCGTATCGCCGGCCACGCGCTTGTTCTGCTGCGGCAGAAAGTCCATGGCGAAATGGATACCTTTCAGATCGCGGCCAGGCACGGGCAGGTCGCGCGGATGTTCGGCGCCGCCGGCAAGCAGAACGGCGTCGTTATTCGCTCTCAGTTCTTCGATCGACACGTTTTCGCCAACATGCGCGTTCACGGCGAATTCAATGCCTTCCGCCTTCATCTGTTCCACACGGCGGTCGATGTGATGCTTCTCCATCTTAAAGTCCGGAATGCCATAGCGGAGCAGTCCGCCGATGCGATCCGACTTCTCATAGACGGTGACCGTGTGGCCTGCGCGATTCAGTTGCTGCGCGGCGGCCAAGCCCGCCGGCCCGCTGCCGATCACAGCCACACGCTTGCCTGTGCGCGTCTCCGGCGGCTCCGGCTTGATCCAGCCTTGTTCCCAGGCGTAGTCAATAATCGACTTTTCGATCAACTTGATCGCCACCGGCGGCTCGTTGATGCCCAGGACGCACGCGGCTTCGCACGGCGCGGGGCAGATGCGGCCGGTGAATTCCGGAAAGTTGTTCGTGGAATGGAGGACCCGGATGGCGTCCTTCCATCGGTCCTGGTAGGCGAAATCGTTCCAATCTGGAATGATGTTGTTCAGCGGGCAGCCGGTGTGGCAGAACGGAATGCCGCAATCCATGCAGCGCGCGCCTTGCGTGCGAACGCTGTCGAACGAAAACGGCTGGTAGATCTCAAACCAATCCTTGACCCGCTCCTCGACAGGTCTGCGCAGCGGCGTCTCGCGTTGGTACTCGACAAACCCGGTAACCTTACCCATTCAACACCTGCTCTCTTTGCGGAACCTGGAACTGTGGAACGAAGTACGGCTCCGTGCGGCGGGCCACTCCAGTCACACGTTTGAATTCATGCGGGAACACTTTCACGAAGCGGCTCGCCATATCTCCCCAGTTTTCGAGGATCCACTTGCCGCGCGGGCTGCCCGTGAACTGCACATGCCGCTCGATCAGATTGCGCACCGCGGCAATGTCGGCCTGTTCGGCCAGTGGCTCCAAATCCACCATCGTACGGTTGCAGCGATTAGCACAAAACTCGCCCGACTCGTCGAGCACGTATGCGATGCCGCCGCTCATACCGGCCGCGAAATTTTTCCCGGTCTCACCCAGAATGACGGCCAGGCCCTTGGTCATATACTCGCAGCCGTGATCGCCGACTCCTTCGACCACCGCCGTCGCTCCGGAGTTCCGCACGCAAAAGCGTTCGCCGGCCATGCCGTTGAAAAACGCCTCTCCCGAGGTGGCACCGTACAGCACGACATTGCCGATGAGAATGTTCTTCTCCGGAATGAATGCCGCGGTCTTCGGCGGATAGACTACAATGCGCCCGCCGGAGAGCCCCTTG
>Ga0194119_10002823_pt1 | contig 28788 bp, 30 predicted proteins | sample TA2MahC100mmetaG_FD_148620 | JGI IMG/M metagenome (GOLD analysis project Ga0194119, IMG submission 148620) | Freshwater microbial communities from Lake Tanganyika, Tanzania - TA2015018 Mahale Deep Cast 100m | ecosystem: Environmental > Aquatic > Freshwater > Lake | place: Tanzania: Lake...
TGTCGGATTTGATGCTCGAGCGTGGTGTGCCTGAATTTATCAGAAGCGATAACGGGCCTGAGTTTGTAGCCACCATTCTCAGAAATTGGCTCAAGAGCCTGGGCACCAACACCGCCTACATCACGCCAGGCAGCCCGTGGGAGAACGGGTATTGCGAGAGCTTTAACGGCAAGTTCCGGGATGAATGTCTGGCCATGAACTGGTTCTACAGCAGAGCTCATGCGAAGGTCATTATCGAAACATGGCGCAAACGCTACAATGCCGCTCGACCCCACTCCAGCCTGGAATACCAAACCCCACTGGAGTTCGTGTCGAAATGGATACCCGAATCAACAACCGGAGCCAGCGTTTCTAAATGAAATTGGCTCGAGAAAACCAGACAGGTCAATACTGACGGGGATTCTGCCCATCCGCCCTCATCAACAGAACTGGCAAGAGCGGAAATCTCTGCTGATACGACAGGACTCATCGATGTGTCATTAATCTCGACAGAGTATGCTGCCGCCCCACCATTTAGGCTGATACGGGCAGTCGTAAATCCATCTGTAAAGTTATTACTCACCGGATTAAACGGAATCTTAATCTTGCTATAAGCATCTACAGTAAGACTTCCGTTTAACGGCGAAGATAGCCTGTCTGCCGCAACACCAGAGACTGAATAGGTAACGGCATTTCCCGCCTTGATATTTGTTGTGTTGACTTCTATAAAATTGTTGGTTCCTTCATTAAACGAGGATGACCCATTAAATTCATACGTTACATTTGTGGTTTTTAGCGTTCTAAAAGGGACACTAAATAAGCCCTGATTGGTTTGTCCTAGCGAATTCTTAAATAAATAAGGATCAAAGGAAAGAACAAGCCCAAGATCATTTCCAAACTCTGTGGTAGGAAGTATTAAGGTAAAAGTCGTTATGTTCGACGCGGCGTCATACGGTAGTTTCGCGGTAGAACTGGGAGTCCATTGCTGAAATGACGAGGACCCATTTGGATACATCGTGCTCAGGGTGTAATAGTAATAAAGCCCCGGCGTCGTACTCTTGTTATAAGACAGCTGGTCCTTAAATTTTACCGTGAGTGTGCCAACTTCCCGTCCGTTCTGAACAGTCCAATTTGACCCAAAAGAATCGATTACAGGACTTAGCATTACTCGTAGATAAAAAACTTTTTAAATACTTAATTTTTTTAAATATTCGGATATCAGAATTACTAATCGTAATTATAGTCAATAAGGCGTGATAAACGCAATGGCTCGGAGTAAGAGTGAGGGTCTGGGATTTAATAGCGGAGATTCTTAACGTCTGGGAAGCGCTGTAAGCTTTGCGCTCCAAAAATAATAGGCCAGCGGCGACTCTGAAAGTTTGTCTTAATCCGAATAATGAAAAATAACCAATGATCCCCATTGCTTAGAGCCTATCCGTAGAGCTCGACTTGCCTCTAACTTGCCGTGCTCAAATTCTTTCTAAAGAAGTCAGCAGAGAGACTCTCAGTACATGAAGCTGCTGAATTCAAGGTCGATTCCTATATCTTTCCCGCTGTAGCCTTCACGACCGATAACCCACTCTCTGTAGTGCCAGACACGCTCATACTGCTGGGTCTGAGTTGGATCGCTTTCAAGAAAGACTTTGACCATCTTCTCGAAGGCGGTTCCTAACTCAGTGGTGTTTGTTGACCTCTCTCTAATAATGTCAAGTGCTTGGCGAAAAGGTGATTTAATAGTAATTTCTTAACTCTAGGACCGGCGATAGTTTCTATACACTTGATAGTAAAGTCCATCAGAAACTCTGTCTAGATTACTTCCACAAACTACTGCGTTACACATATTAGCAATGATATCGCCGACGGAAACGTATTCCAGTGGTGGTAGCCACTCACCGGGTTGCTTTGCTATGAATTCTGAAAATCGACTAACCTTTTGTGATTCGAGAAAATCTGCTCTGGCGTTAAAGAAATTACGTCCTAGTTCTGGTACGTAACCATCTCGATCTCCTTTTTTTCTTAAGCCCTTATACTCGAGGGCTGCGGAATCACACAACTCTCCTATCAGGTCTTCATCATCAAAAATATTTGTTCGATAGTCCATTTTTTGCAAAAGCAAACTCATCGCATTGTCACGCGTCATCAAATCTGAATTAAGATCCCACTCAGATAAATTGAGTTCTTCGAGAACTTCTAGAAAAACATCTCGGGTAACAGGGTCTTGAATCGAAACGTTCTCATCCTCATCCCAGGCGTCTAAGTTGAGGAAGTGCTCTTCTTTTTTCAAATAGACCGCCACTTTTTGAATTCGTTTTACCCATTGCTTTCTCATGAAATGTAAAGCAGATTCAATTTGACTCGCTTCACCTCCATACGTCTGCTTAGTTAATTCGATAATGTCTCTCTGCGCTTCCGCAAGAGATTGATCTTTAGCGACAGCAAACCAGAGAAACAATTCTGAATAGCCGATCGATTCTGAAAAGGATGACCTCATGAGTATATTTTTTAACGCATCCCAGTTACTCTCTTCGCTACTGTTTATTTCTGATGGTTCGAGGATGAGCAATACTCGCAGAAAATCCTTAGCGAGATTTATTTGCTCGATTTGAAAGTCATCCGGAAACTGAAAAATATATCTCTTTATCGCGTCGCGAAAACGCTTAGTTAGACTGGAATTACATTCGATAGTAAGAAGGCGCATTGCATAGGTCAGAAAATCAATAGCTGATTCTGGATCTCGTTCTTGAATTCCGTGCCAATTATGAAAGAGGGCTCTTTCAATATTAGATTTAGCGTCCGACCAAGTTTCCTTTAGTTTCCTTCCGAGTTCGCGTATTGCTTCGATATCACCGCTGTTTGCTTGTCGCTCTAAACCAGCGAGATATGAGTCAGCTAGTTCCCGATCAATCTCACCAGTTCCGACGAATTCATAAAACGTTCCGCGTGACCAAAATCCAGCCATAGAGGCCCTCCGGCTAAAGGTTTCGTAGCGTTCTCTACTGGTGATGGTGGGCAGGCTCTTATTGCACGCTAGCGTATTTTGCTTCTAGCCCGCTGTTCAAGCAGATTAAGGTGCAAGGGGGTGCGCTGGGTCCCATCAAGGCGATTTTGGGGGTACCACCCCGGTGGGGTCTAGTTTTGGAGAATTTGGAACCCCTACCCCACAAACCCCAGCGCATCCCGCTTCTAGGGCGCCAAAATCCTTTTTCGTGGGGAAGAATGTGGGGAAATCCGCTTTTAAAGCCAATAAACGGCGTGGGTACTTGACAACTGGCGGAGACGGAGGGATTCGAACCCTCGATGCGCTTTTGGCACATACTCCCTTAGCAGGGGAGCACCTTCGGCCTCTCGGTCACGTCTCCTGAACCTGATGCAAAGCAATTTCTTGTCGGCGGGTTCAGCGCCGCCCAACAACGCCTAGGATTCTAGCCCAAAGGCCTTATGGAGAGCGCGGACTGCCAGCTCCATGTACTTATCATCGATCACCACTGAAATCTTGATTTCACTCGTGGAAATCATCTGAATATTGATCCCCTCTTTGGCCAGGGTCTCAAACATCTGGCTGGCAATGCCCACGTGGCTGCGCATGCCGATGCCCACCACCGAGACCTTACAGATATCTTTTGCGCCCGTGATTGCCTTGGCCTGGATCTCCCCCTGGACTTTTGACTTCAGCACATCGAGTGCTTTATCGAGCTCATTGCGATGCACGGTAAATGAGAAATCAGTCTGCCCATCGTGGCTGACATTCTGAATAATCATGTCAACATCAATATTGGCGTCGGCTACCGGCCCAAGAATCTTGTAGGCAATGCCTGGCCGATCGGGTACGCCCGCCACGGTGATCTTGGCCTCGTCTCGATTAAAGGCGATGCCGGAGATAACGGCTTGTTCCATGGTCTCGTCTTCCTCATAGGTAATCAGTGTGCCCGATGCGGCCTCCTGGGCAAGCGGCATCTCGGGGTCGGTTAGGCTCGACAGCACTCGGGTCTTGACTTTGTATTTACCAGCAAACTCTACCGATCGGATCTGCAAGACTTTGGAGCCCAGACTCGCCATCTCCAGCATCTCCTCGAAGGTCACTTTCTCTAACCGCTTGGCCTCGGGAACAATACGCGGATCGGTGGTATACACGCCATCCACATCGGTGTAGATCAAGCACTCATCGGCTTTCAGTGCGGCCGCAACCGCAACGGCCGAAGTATCCGAACCGCCACGGCCTAAGGTGGTGATGTTCTGGTCGGCATCAATACCCTGAAACCCAGTAATCACCACCACGGCGCCATCGGCCAGATCACGGCGCACGCGAGCATCGTCAATCGACTCGATCCGAGCCTTGGTGTAAGCCGAGTTCGTGGTCACCGGCACCTGCCAGCCGGTATAGCTTTTGGCCTTCACACCAATGGCCTGCAGCGCAATTGCCAAAAGCCCGACCGAGACCTGCTCACCAGTAGATGCAATCTGATCAAGCTCGCGCGGGTCAGCCCGATCAGAGATCTCTTTGGCTAAGCCCAGCAGGCGATTGGTCTCGCCCGACATTGCAGAAGGCACCACGACCACCTGATGGCCGGCCTGATGCCACTTGGCAATGCGACGGGCCACATTTTTGATGCGCTCAATTGAGCCCATCGATGTGCCGCCGTATTTATGAACAATTAACGCCATGACGCTGTGTTTTCCTCGCTGGACTGCGATTATCGCGCAATCCTTAGGTGGCCCCGCTCCCGCACCACACGCCAGACCTCGGCCGAGCCCGGCTCCGAGAGGTCCATCTGCGCAAAGGGCTCCCGAGCCTCCCGCAGCTGGCGCAAAAACTCCGTCAGCCGGCGTGTTGGCGGGGTCGGCGCGCCGTGGTGCTTGAGCCAACCCCGGATGATCCGGGCGGCCAGGGCCTCGTCTTGCATAAACAAAAGTTCGACATTGAGCATCCCGCCGGGCAGGCGGCTTTGCTCCAAGGCCTGATCGGTCACCAACTCCAAAAGATCACGGGCCGTCTGCAGATGCGAGATGCTGCGGCTCATCGCAGAATCTGCGCCCTCACGGATGCTGCGTAAGACGGGCATCACTTCATGCCGGATTCGATTGCGCGCTAATGATCGGTCTGCATTACTGGGGTCTTCTACCCAGCGTAGGCCCTCGGACTGGGCGTAATCCAAAAGCGCCTGGCGGCTGTGATCCAAAAGCGGCCGCCAACGGGTGATCTGACGGCCCTCAATGTCAGCCGTAGACAGTCGGGTCATGGCCGATAGGCCCTCGAGTCCTGCACCACGAATCCACTGCAATAAGGCCGTCTCAATTAAGTCATCACGGTGATGGGCAAGCAGCAGCACCGCGGCAGGCGGCAGGCATTTGGCAAAGGCCTGATAGCGATAACGCCGCGCAGCCGCCTCTAAGCCCAGGTGGCCCAAGTCCGCTTCAGTAATGGACACATGCATCACCTGCAACGGCAGGCCCAGCGCGTGACAAAACGCGACCGCATGCGACTTAAATGCATCGGCAGCAGGCTGAAGCCCATGATGCACGTGAATTGCCGAGAGCGAGAAAAGTTGCGGGAGCCTTTGCTGCATTCGGTGCATCAGATGCAGCAGCACCGTGGAGTCCAGCCCGCCGGAGTACCCCACCACCAATGAGAGCGGGGCCTGCGGAGAAAACGACATCAGCCCGCCTTTAGTTCCTTGTATTTGCCCATCTGGCGAATCCTGTCTTGGCGACCCGCAAGCAGCGTTTCGACATCCATGTTGTGAAAACTGCGCAGCGCATCCGCAATTGCACGCTTTAAGGCATCCGCAGCCTGCGCCGGATCACGGTGTGCGCCCCCGAGCGGCTCGGTTACAATCCGATCCACGAGACCCAATGACTTTAAACGCGGTGCTGTAATCCCCAGGGTTTCTGCAGCCTCGGGGGCCTTATCTGCGCTTTTCCAAAGAATCGAAGCGCAGCCCTCAGGGGAGATGACGGAATACGTCGCGTACTGAAGCATCATCAGCACATCACCGACCGCAATCGCTAGGGCACCGCCCGAGCCGCCCTCTCCGATGACCACCGAAACAATCGGCACCCGCAGGCCTGCCATCACCATAAGATTTTTACCGATGGCCTCGGACTGTCCTCGCTCTTCTGCGCCGATGCCAGGATAAGCACCCGGCGTATCAATTAAGGTGATCACGGGCAGCCTGAATTTTTCTGCAAGCTCCATCAGCCGCAAGGCCTTGCGATAGCCCTCGGGCCGAGGCATGCCGAAATTACGATGGGTCCGCTCTTTGAGGTCACGGCCTTTCTGATGGCCGATGACCATCACGCTCTGGCCCTGAAAGCGGGCAATGCCACCCACGATCGCTGGATCATCTGCATAAGAACGATCCCCATGCAGTTCATAGAAGTCAGTAAAAATTAGCCCGATGTAATCCAACGTATACGGCCGCTGGGGATGACGAGCCACCTGCGCAATCTGCCAGGGGGTTAGCTTTGCGTAGATGTCTTTGAGCTGCGATTCAGTCTTCGCCCGCAGGCGATCGATCTCCTCTGAGATATCGACTGCCGAGTCACTCTGAACAAACCGCAGCTCTTCGATTTTGGTCTCAAGCTCGGCGACGGATTGCTCAAACTCTAGAAATGTCTGTTTGACCGGAGCATTCATATAGCCCCTATTGTCCTACAAAAGCCGGATCTAGGCGGTGCGCCAGGTCGTCCCTGCGGCGCTGTCTTCCAGCACAATGCCCTGATCCGCCAGCTCGGCCCGAATCTGATCGGCCCGGGCGAAGTCCCGCGCTTTCTTGGCCGCTGCCCGCTCTGCAATCAGGCCCTCGATTCGAGAGCGATCTAGGGCCTGCACGCCCGCCTGCTGAAACTCCTGCGGTGCGCGGCCAAGCAGCCCCAGCGTTAAGCCTAACTGACGCAGCAGGCCAGCCATCTCACGTTTGCGGCTTGCATCATCGGTCCGATTAACTTCAGTTACTAAATCAAAAAGCGCAGCGATTGCAATCGGCGTATTAAAGTCATCATCCATCGCCTGTACATAAGCAATCAGACTGCGCACAACCGCAGGACTATGCGACCACTGCAAGCCAAGCGCCTGCGCATCAATGCGAAAACTGGTGGCCGGCTCAGACGCCGTAATGCCAGCTGCCGCCAAGGCAGTGTAAAGACGATCCAGGCCTTGGCGGGCGTCCTCAAGATGGGTATCCGAGTAATTTAAGGGGCTGCGATAATGGGCACGCAGAATAAAAAATCGCACCACTTCAGGATCGAATTTTTTCAGGACCTCACGAATCGTGAAAAAGTTGCCCAGGGATTTGGACATCTTTTCATCATCGACCCGAACAAACCCGTTGTGCATCCAGACATTGACAAAGGGCTTGTGGGTCTCCGCTTCAAACGCACCCTCGGACTGCGCGATCTCATTTTCGTGATGGGGAAACTGCAGATCGGCCCCGCCACCATGGATATCAAAATGCTGCCCGAGCAGTGCGCAACTCATTGCCGAGCACTCGATATGCCAGCCCGGCCTGCCCTCGCCCCAGGGCGAAGACCACTTCACCTCGCGTGGCTCGTCGGGCTTTGCCCGCTTCCAGAGCACAAAATCCAGCGGATCACGCTTGCCATCGCCCACTGCCACCCGCTCGCCTGCCCGCAACTCATCCAGTGATTTGCCCGATAGCTTTCCGTAGCCCCGAAAGCCCCGCACTGAAAAATTCACATCGCCCTCTTGGCCATCGGGCAGCTCGGCCTGATAGGCAAGCCCCTGGCGCTCCAGCGTGCCAATTAACTCCAGCATCTGCGGCACATACTGTGTTGCCCTGGGCTCGTGATCTGGCGGCAGCACTCCCAAGGCAGCCGCATCTTCATTCATGGCCCGAATAAAGCGCTCGGTGAGCGCCGCAATCGGCTCGTGATTTTCAACGGCCCGCCGAATGATCTTGTCCTCGATATCGGTAATGTTGCGGACATAAGTCACCGTAAAGCCGCTGGCCCGCAGCCAGCGGGTCACCATGTCAAAGACCACCATCACGCGGGCATGGCCCACATGGCAGTAGTCATAGACGGTCATGCCGCAGACATACATGCGGACATGGCCGGGCTCAATGGTCACCAGCTCCTCTTTGGAGCGGCTTAAGGTATTGAAAATCTTCAAGAATTCACCGTGCTAGACTGACCCACCTGTTTAATTAAGCTCCTTTTTGTGCATTTTATGGGATCCACTCCACGGCACCTTCTGCCGCACAGACTTCCGGGCCTGCTGATCGCGCTTGCGCTCTCATGGGCTGCTGCACAATGTTATGCCCAGGGGCTAGTGGCCCAGTCCGGAAGCACTGTGATGCCGTCAGTAAGCGGCCAGCCGCAACGCGGCGGCCTGATGCAGGGGCGGCCGATGGCGCCCGCTGTCGCGCCCGATATTGTCGAGGCCCGAGAGCTTTTGGCTCAGCAGAAATGGAGCGAGGCCAGCGCGCTGATTGAATCGCGGCTTGCCAAGCGGCCCCGCGATCCACAGTGGCGTTTTTTGCAGGGTGTGCTGCTGGCCGAAACCGGCAAACGGGCCGAAGCCATTTCTACATTTGAGCTGCTGACCGAGGACTTCCCCGAGCTCTCTGAGTCCTATAACAATCTGGCCGCCTTGTATGTCGAGCAGCAGGAGTGGAATCGGGCCCGGCTGCTGCTGGAGCGGGCAGTTCAGAATCGGCCTGATTACGCCTTGGCCCATGAAAACCTGGGAGATATTTTCACGCAGCTCGCCATCCAATCCTATGAGCGTGCCACCAAAGGCAATCAGCCCGCGCCAAGCGTGCGCCTAAAGCTTGATCATCTGCTGAAAACGCCCGCCATTCGCAATGCACGAATCACCACCAACCGATAAGGCGTCAGCCTGTATTTTTAAACCCGAACGTTAACCGATGGAGAATTTCTGATGAATGTTGTGCTCACTACCTCGATGGGTGCCATCACGCTTGAACTCGATGCGAAAAAAGCGCCCAAGTCGGTCGAGAATTTTGTCGCCTATGTCAAAGCCGGCCACTACGACGGCACGATTTTTCACCGTGTTATGGATAACTTCATGATTCAAGGCGGCGGCTTTAACGACAAGATGGTGCAAAAGCCCACCAAAGCAGCCATTAAAAACGAGGCCGATAACGGCCTGAAAAACAACAAATACACCATCGCCATGGCCCGCACCAATGACCCCCACTCGGCAACGGCGCAGTTTTTTATCAATGTTACTGATAACGAATTTTTGAATTTCAGCTCGCCCACCGATCGGGGGTGGGGCTACGCGGTCTTTGGCAAAGTCACCGCTGGTATGGACGTCGTGGATAGCATCCGAAAAGTCAAAACCGGCAATAACGGCTTTCATCAGAATGTGCCGCTTGAGCCAGTGACTATACTGAAAGCCGCAGTCAGCACGAAGTGAATGCGCATCCCGTCGCCAACTGGGCGAGCCACTCGGTGCTGCTGTGCTCGGATATTCATTTAAGTGATTCCAACCCTGCGCTGACCGAGGCATTTTGCGCCTGGATTGAACAGTCCAGCCAGCGGATTTCTCCCGAGAGTCTTTTGGTCTTGGGCGACTTGTTTGATGCCTGGGTCGGCGATGATGTGCTTACCGCGCATCAATCACAGTGCGCCCAGACAATCGCCAATCTGTTTGAGCTTCAGGCCTTAAAAGGCATTCGGATTGGCCTGATGCATGGCAATCGGGATTTTCTGATCGGTCAGCAGTTCGCCAAGCAGTGCAATGCGCAGCTGCTGGCGGACCCCTGTGTACTCACCATGCCCTCTGGCACCAGCATCGCGCTGACCCATGGCGACCAGCTCTGCACCCAGGATTCCGACTATCAGGGCTTTCGACAGCAGGTACGTGCTGCCAGCTGGCAAGATGATTTTCTGGCCAAACCACTTAACGAGCGGCTGGAAGTCGCCCATCATCTGCGCGCTCAAAGTGAGCTTGAGAAAAAAACAAAGTCGATGGAGATCATGGATATCAGCCCCCAGGAAGCTGAAACGCTGGCCGAGCAGCTGGCCGCAGATGTTTTGCTGCATGGGCATACCCATCGGCCCGGCTGCAGCCCCATGTCAAAAGGCCGAAAGCGCTGGGTGCTGCCGGACTGGGAGCTAAATGCATCAGGAGCGCTTCATCGCGGTGGTGGCCTACTGATCAACCAAAACGGCATCGAAGTGATCAGCGCTGCGCGCGTTTGATCTGATCCAGCTCTTCTTGTAGTCGTTTCAGTTCATCCACCAGCTGGTGGAGCACGACATCCACCGGATCTTGCTGGCCCGGCATTACCCCATACGCTGCAAATCGATCGCCATCCACCTGACGCGCCATCGAGTCAGCATATTGCTCATCGACCACTCGGGCCGGAATACCAATGACAGTGGCCCCCGCAGGAACCGCTTTTACCACCACAGCATTGGATCCAATGCGCGCGCCCTCGCCCACCGTAAAGGGGCCCAAGACTTTGGCGCCTGCGCCAACCACCACACGCGACTGCAGCGTGGGATGGCGTTTGCTGCCCTTCACCAACGATGTGCCGCCCAGTGTTACACCCTGATAAATCGTGCAGTGGTCACCGATCTCGGTAGTCTCGCCAATCACCACGCCCATACCATGATCGATAAACACGCCGCGGCCCAGACGGGCGCCAGGATGGATCTCAATGCCCGTAAGCCAACGGGCCAGCATCGCAAGTAACCGGGCAAACCACTGCAGCGGCCCAAAGCGTGTGGACCAGAAAAGGTGGGCCAGCCGATGCAGCCAGACGGCATGCAGGCCAGGATAGGTTGTGATGATTTCAAAGCGACTGCGCGCTGCTGGGTCGCGCTCTAAGATCGCCTGGATATCTTCTTTTAATGTCGCAAACATGGCGCTAGCGTATCAGGACCGACGCTCGATCTCAGTACAAAGGCCCCGCAGCATCTGGACCTCGTCTTCCCACATTTCTTTTCGGGCCAAAAGTCGCAGCAGCCGCTCTTCGAATCGGCCCGGCACCTGCGGATCGAAGTAACCCACCTGCTTGGCCACACGCAAGAGATGTTCATGCAGTCCCATCAGCGCGGCATGATCGGCAGGCCGGGCAGTGGGCCGCTGGTTGCCAAGGCCGGCATTGGCCGCCGTTGCATCAGGGCTTCGGCTGCGGGCCGCACGACGCAGCGCGTAGGCCATCACCTGGACGGCCTGCGAGAGATTTAACGAGCTGAAATGCGGCTCGACATCCAGGCTACAGACATGGCCGCAGGCCAGCAGCTGTTCATTGGTTAGGCCCGCACGCTCAGGACCAAACACAAAGGCCGCCTGGCCATCGGGCTGCTGATCCAGATGGGATAAGAGCTCCTCGCAGGCCTGCTCCACCGATAGCCGTGGTGGCTCAAACTCCCGGGCGCGGGCGCTTAACGCACAACTCCAGCTCACAGGGCCGAGTGCCTCGGCCAGTGTGCCCACCTGCGCATCACCAAGCACCTGCGCTGCACCCGAGGATAAGGCGACGGCCTCGGATCGCTGCGCAATCCGGGGGTCCTCCGGGTCTACAACCCAGAGCGATCTCAGGCCCATGACCTGCATGGCGCGGGCGGCAGCCCCGACATTGCCGGGATGGCTGGGCGCGACCAAAACAATCCGAATGCGTCCGAGCCAATGATGAATGGGCCTAAAATCCTGCATGGGTGCAATCATGCCCTGTTTTTCCTTCGCTCCTTAAAAGACCTGATCATGCATCCTCTGCTCAACACGGCAGTTAAAGCTGCCCGCCGCGCAGGCGCCATCATTAACCGGGCGAGCCTGGATTTGGACCTGCTGCGCATTGGCCGAAAGGCTCCCAACGATTTCGTAACAGAGGTGGATCAGGCTGCCGAGACCGCCATCATCGAAGTTCTGGCGACTGCTTACCCGGATCATGATTTTCTTGCCGAAGAGTCCGGGGTCTCAGGCGGCTTTCGAAAAAAATCAATTGCCTCGGATTATGTCTGGATTATTGATCCCCTAGATGGCACCACAAATTTCATTCATGGCTTTCCGCAATACGCAGTCTCCATCGGCTTGTCGTATCGCGGCCAGATCACCCAGGCAGTGATCTATGACCCTGTCCACAATGATTTGTTTGTGGCCTCAAAGGGTAAAGGCGCACTGCTTAATGACCGCCGCATTCGGGTCGCACAGCGCGACCGACTGGACGAGTCTTTAATCGGCACCGGGTTTCCGTTTCGCAATTTCGAGACCCTTGAGCTGTACACGGCGATGTTTAAAGAACTCACCCAGAAGACGGCCGGACTGCGCAGGCCAGGCGCGGCTTCACTTGATTTGGCCTATGTCGCCTGCGGCCGCCTGGATGGTTTTTTTGAAATCGGCCTCATGCCTTGGGATGCTGCCGCGGGCAGCCTCTTGATCACCGAGGCAGGCGGACTGATCGGTGACTTTAAAGGCGAATCCGACTATCTCTTTCATGAAAACATTATCGGCGGATCGCCCAAGATCTTTGGCCAGCTGGTAAGCCTCTTGGGCCGCTATGCACTGCCCGAGCCCAGTAAGGGCCTTGAGGCAAAGGCGCTTTTAGAGCGTCGTTAATCGCAATCCGCTTTTCAGATGCCGAATCGTTTCTATCCAAGGCCCAAGCCCACTGAGGCAGTGCCCTGGCTTGGCGGCCTTTCACCAAAGCAGTTCATGGCCCGTTATTGGCAGAAAAAACCGCTGCTTGTTCGCAATGCATTTCCGGACTTTGAGCCGGCAGTCAGCATTAATGAGGTCTTGGCACTCTGCACCCAGGACACGCTGCAGTCGCGTCTGATTCAATCCGCGCCGAAGGGCCAATCGCGCCATGGCGGCAATTGGTCACTGGCCCATGGCCCATTTAGAAAGCGTGATCTGCCCAAGCTCAGTGATCCCAACTGGACTGTCTTGGTGCAGCAGGTCAACACCCTGCTGCCAGCAGCCGATCGATTCCTGGATGCCTTTCGCTTTATTCCTGAAGCAAGGCTTGATGATTTGATGATGAGCGTAGCGGGGCCTGGCGGTGGTATCGGCGCACACGTCGACTCGTATGATGTCTTTCTGATTCAGGCCCAGGGCCAACGGCGCTGGGAGATTGCACAGCGCTTTGCACCCGCATTGATGGATGATCTGCCATTAAAAATTCTGAAGTCTTTTCGTGCCGAACATGAGTGGCTTTTAAATCCTGGTGATCTTTTGTATCTCCCGCCACAAGTCGCCCATCGCGGCACCGCGGTCGGTGCGGCCTGCATGACCTGGTCCATCGGCTTTCGCGCGCCTGGCCGAGTCGCATTGGCCGACCAGGCCTGGAGCCAACACCTGGACCAGTTCGAGGAATACGACTGGCATGATCCTTGGCTCAAGGCCTCGGATCGGCCCGGCGAAATTCCCGAGCAACTCCTTGCGGCTCTCACCCGCCAGGTGCTGCAGACGTTTCCCAATCGCAAGGCCCTACGATCGGCGATTGCCCGTATCCTGAGCGAACCTGCCCCTTCGGCCGTATTCGCAGCGCCACGGCCTGCGCCCACACTGCGCGGATTTTCAAGTGCCGCCAAACGACACGGCATTGCACTGTCACCAGCAAGCCGACTGTTATATGTCGATCAAGCCTTCTACATCAATGGAGAGGCGGTCTCCACACTCCTGACCCTGTCTGCAGGTACAGCGCTGCGCGATCTTGCAAACCATCGCCGACTCTCTGCTGCCCAAGTAAAACGTGTAATTCAGGATCCCTCGCTGGCCGATTGCCTGCTGCAAATGGCAAGGGCGGGATGGATCGTTTATCATTGACGAGGTTCTTGGGGACGAATCGCTTTCAAACAGCGAATCTACAAGAAACGATCATCTCAATTTTTTGTCGAAGGAAACAAAAAATATGCAAAAGTCTCTTCTCGCCGCCATGATTCTGGCGCTTGGTGTTGTTGCATGCGGAAAAAAACAAGAGACCGCCGCGCCTGCTCCCGCACCCGCACCTGCTCCTGTAACTGAGCAAAAGCCTGCTGATGCAGCGCCCGCTCCTGCCGCACCCGCTGCACCTGCAGCCCAGCCGGCCAAGAAGTAATCCGCGATAGCGTTACTGCTGTTGTGAAAAACGCCGGCCACAAGCCGGCGTTTCGTTTTTCAGCAGGCCCTGGCTTAACACACCATCACCCAATCGATACCCTCTTCCTGCGAGGCGATGGTCATCTGGGTCTTAGTCCCGATCATGGGACCCAATACTTTTTGTACAAGCTCCGGCCGATTGTTGTGCTGACTGAGATGCGCAGCCACAACATGCTGTAAGCGCGACTGATCAATCGCAGCAAGAATCGCAGCCGATTCAGTATTCGACAGATGGCCGTAGGGCCCCGAGATGCGCTGCTTTAATGCCTCGGGGTAGTCGCCTGCACGCAGCATGTCTTCATCGTGATTGGCCTCCAGAAAAAGTGCGTCCATACCGCTGAGCATCGATTCAATATGGGGCGTTGATCGGCCAACATCGGTGAGTACGCCGATCTTGCCGTGCTGACTTTCCACCACCAGCTGCACGGGCTCACGGGCATCATGCGGCACCGGAAAGCAGCACAGCGTGAGCCCACCGAGAGAAAATCTCGCATGGCTATCAATCTCAATGACCCGCACACCCGACCAGAATTCGACGGGCATTGCGCTGGCCGTGCCATGGGATGTGAATACCGGAATGTCGGCAGCGCGGGCCAGCCTCGCCGCGCCATCAATGTGATCTTGATGTTCATGAGTGACAAAAATTGCATCCAGATCCGAGGGCAGCAGCCCCCTTGCTTCCAGCCTTCGGCTGACCTCTTTTAAGCCCAGGCCACAATCAACCAGAACCCGAGTGGGATCAAGTCCCTGCGAGGGCGACTCGATCACCAGGGCGTTGCCGCCACTGCCACTGGATAGGCTCGTAAAACGCAACTACTTCAGCTGATCAAACAAAAGTCCGAGCATGCGCCGGGCGTTGGTGTCAGCAGTAGGTTTACCATTTTTGTCCAATACCGACACGCGGGCTCGATCCTGTCCATCGACGGTGACCAATAGCCGATATTGCTCAGCGGATTCCGAGGAGGCGCCGCTTGAAAAGATTCGAGCAAAAAATCCGGGCTTATCTCGCTGCAAATCCACGGTGGGATCGCGGTAGCGGACAAAGAATAGGCCTTTGTTGCGGTCACGGTCTTCCACGGTAAATCCGAGTCGATCGATTGCAACACCCACCCGGCGCCATGCGCGATCAAAAGGCTCGGCAATATCGATGACCGAGATGTCTCCGGCTTTGACCATCTGCGCCTTCGCCGCTAACGTGGCCGACTGCACCAGCAGAGCCTGCGCTCGCGTTTGATCAGCGCCCAAACGAAGCATCAGTCGACGCATGAATTCGGCCTCAAGGTCACGATCAACGGGCCGGTTGGTCCAGGTGCTTTGAATGTTCAGCGTGGCGGATGTCACCACCTCCATTACACCTCTGTGGCTGATGACAATCTCCGTCCGGCTATCGCTTACTCGATCCAAGCGTGTTCGGAATTTGTCACGCTCCCCGGTATCGTAAAGCCGATCCAGCACTTTCCCAAGCGTGCGGCGCAGGAGGTCCTCGGGGATTTTCGAGCGATTTTCAGCCCACTCGGTCTCGATAAATCCGATTTCCGGTCTTTCGGCAGCGAGTGCGAATCCGTTGTCCAGCCAAAACTGCCGCACGATCGGCCAGAGCTTCTCAGCTGGCTGATCGACCACTAATACCCGTTGGTCGCCCTGACGCTCAATGCGCATACCGTCCTGAACGGGAAGTACCGACTGATCTGCGCGTCGCGGATCCGAGCGGCTGCGATCAAATTCACTCCGACTCGCACTGCCTGAGGCAGATACAGAGAACCGGTCGTCGCGACTTGGTGAGAGCAGATCGGGGGGCACCTCCAGTGGCCTGACCTTTGCGGCCGACTTGTAATCGGCCTCGGTTTTAATTACACCGCCACAGCCTGTTGTCACAGCCGCAAGGGCTAACATGCTCGACATTAAAACGATACGGGCGCAAATCATCCAATGGCTCCTACAGATTTAAGGGCGGCTTCAACCACCGCCTGATTGGCCTTGGAGAGCTCAACCAAGGGCAGCCGAAGGCCTGCTGGCGATCGGCCCATGCGGGCCAAGGCCCACTTAACGGGAATGGGATTGGCCTCGATGAACATGGCCCGATGCAAGACAAGCAGCTGCCGCTGCAAGGCAGCGGCCTCGGCGGCACGGCCTGACATCGCGAGGGCACAAAGCTTGGACATCATGGCCGGTACGACATTGGCAGTCACCGAAATGTTCCCGTGGCCACCGAGCAGCATGAGGGCAACGGCCGTGCCATCGTCACCGCTGTAGATTGCAAAATCCTTCGGCGCTTCATGGATGAGCCATTGGCCACGCTCGATATTGCCGGTGGCATCTTTAATGCCAACGATGTTTGAAATCTGAGCTAAACGCAGCGTGGTCTCATGGGAAAGATCTGCAACGGTACGGCCAGGCACGTTATACAAAATGATTGGGATCTCGCAGGCCTCAGCGATTGTTTTGTAATGCTGATACAGGCCTTCCTGTGTGGGCTTGTTGTAATAAGGCACCACCTGCAGTGAAGCGGCCGCTCCCATGCGGGCTGCCTCACGGGTTAGCTCAATGGCTTCGAGAGTGGAATTCGCGCCCGTGCCTGCGATCACTGGAATCTTGGATTTGCACTGCTCGACCGCCACACGGATTAACTCAAGGTGCTCATCGACATCCACCGTGGGAGACTCACCGGTTGTGCCAACAGCAACAATCGCCTGGGTGCCTTCGGCGATATGCCAATCAATGAGCGCACGGTAGCTGGCGAGATCCAGACTGCCGTCGGGATGCATCGGCGTGGTGATCGCTACTAGGCTTCCGGTAATCATGGTGGTCTCGCTATCTCAGTCAGTACCGCAATGGATCAACTGTAATCCAGGCCCATGGCCTCGCGCACATCGCGCATGGTCTGGCGGGCCATCTCACGGGCCTTCTCCGAACCATCGGCAACAATGCTTCTTAATAAATCAGGATCTTCCTCGTAGGGCCGTGCCCGCTCAAGAAATTCCTTTTGCTCTTCCAATACCGCATCAATGAGGGGCTGCTTACACTCTAGGCAGCCAATGCCCGCGCTGGTGCAGCCTGCCGAGACCCACTTCTTGCGGGCCTCATCGGAGTAGACCTGATGCAGCTGCCAGACCGGGCAGCGCTCAGGGTTGCCCGGATCGGCGCGGCGAATACGGGCCGGGTCTGTGGGCATCTTGCGCATCTTTTGCACGATATTGTCAGTCGGCTCGCGCATGGCAATGGTGTTGCCATAACTTTTCGACATTTTCTGTCCATCAAGGCCGGGCATGCGGGAGGCCTCGGTCAATAAGGCCTGAGGCTCAACCAGAATGAGTCGCCGGGCGCCTTCAAGAAAACCAAAAAGCCGCTCACGATCATCCATGGTGAGGTTCTGAGCCTCTTGGACCAAGGCCTTGGCCTGTTCAAGCGCCACCTCATCGCCTTTTTCCTGAAATCGATCACGCAAATCGCTGTAAAGCCGCGCCCGCTTGCCGCCAAGTTTTTTTACGGCCTCCTGGGCCTTTTCTTCAAAGCCAGACTCTCGACCAAAGACATGGTTAAAGCGGCGCGCGATCTCGCGCGTGAGTTCCACATGCGGCACCTGATCCTCGCCTACTGGAACATGGGCTGCCCGATAAATCAGAATGTCGGCCGCCTGCAGCAAGGGATAGCCAAGAAAACCGTACGTGGCCAAGTCGCGCTCGCTTAATTTTTCTTGCTGGTCTTTGTAAGTCGGCACGCGTTCCAGCCAGCCTAGGGGTGTGCACATCGACAGCAGCAGATGTAATTCCGCATGCTCGGGCACGCGCGACTGAATAAAGAGCGTGGACTGGCTCGGATCCACGCCCGCTGCCAGCCAGTCGATCAGCATGCCCCAGACGTTTTCTGAGATGACCTGGGGCTCGTCGTAGTGGGTGGTCAGCGCGTGCCAATCCGCCACGAAGAACAGGCATTCGTACTCAGACTGCAGCCGAACCCAGTTTTTTAAAACTCCGTGGTAATGCCCGAGGTGCAACGACCCCGTGGGCCGCATGCCCGATAAAACGCGTTGAGGGTACATTTGCCCCGGATTTTATCAGCCGATCCAGTTATGCCATACAGGTCGGGTCGCATCGGGCAGTGGCGGCACCGCCCCGACATCAAACCGGCTCTCGCCCTCGGCATGAAAATCACTGCCCCGCGAGGCATGTAGGCCTTGTTCCACGGCAACACGCTGGAATCGGCGGGCATCCTGATCGGAGTGGCTGCCCGTGACCACCTCGATGGCCTGGCCACCAAGGGTCTTGAATTCGTCAATCAGGGCCCAGTGGCCAATCGCGCTGAGCCGGTATCGGGCCGGGTGGGCAAGCACCGCAACACCGCCAGAAGCACGAATCGCAGTCACGGCCTGGGTCAGTGTCGCCCACTGATGGGCCTGATAGCCCGGCTTACCGGGCGTGAGGTAGCGCTGAAATACATCGCCCATGGAGCTGCAGAGGCCCCGGGCCACCATCGCCCGCGCAAAGTGGGTGCGGCCGATGAGCTCCGCATTGGCGGCGTGGCTTTTGGCATCTTCCAAAAGATCCGGCAGGCCATGGCTGACAAGATGCGCTGCCATTGCCTTGGCTCGGGTCTGTCGGCCCTCGCGGATTTGAGACAGGGTGTGATTTAACTGCGGATGCCCAATATCGATTTGTAATCCGACCACATGCACCGTCTCACCGCCCCAGGTCACCGAGATCTCCACACCCGGCACATAGTGAAGGCCAAGCCCGCGCGCGGTCTCCATCGCCGACTGCTGGCCGCTCACGGTGTCGTGATCGGTCAGTGCCAGGACCTGAACACCATTGGCTGCAGCGCGCCGCACGACCTGCTCGGGCGAGAGTGCGCCATCCGAGGCCGTGGAGTGCATATGCAAATCAGCATTGATATCGTGTGGAAATCGCTCTGCCATAACCCGATGGTAACGAAGCAAGGCCGGCGGCGCTTTTTCGGGATCTCGGTGGCCCATGACAGAATCGATGCTTTCACCGCCTCCATAACCCGTATGCCCATTTATGCCCTCGGCCCCCATCGGCCAGTCATTGATCCCACCGCCTATGTCACTGACACTGCCGTTTTAATCGGCAAGGTCGAGCTGCAGGCCGAAAGCAGCATCTGGTTTGGCGCAACCCTGCGCGGCGATAACGAGCCCATCGTGATTGGCCGAGGCTCGAATGTTCAAGAGGGCGCAGTGCTGCACACTGACCCGGGCTCACCGCTGACTGTGCATGAGCATGTCACCGTGGGCCATCAGGCCATGCTGCACGGATGCACGATCGGATCGGGAAGCCTGATTGGTATTCAGGCCGTGGTGCTCAACGATGCAATCATTGGCAAGAACTGTTTAGTCGGCGCCTGCGCACTGGTGACCACCGGCACCGTCATTCCCGATGGGTCCTTGGTGCTGGGTTCGCCTGCCAAGGCGGTGCGGCCGCTGACCGATGATGAGATCGCCAATATGCATCGGGGCATTAAGACCTATATCGAGCGGGCTGCACGGTTTCGAAAAGAACTTAAAGCAATTGACGCAAACGATTGACTAAGAAACAAACTCCAGAGCGCGCGCAAGCCCCGGGCGACCGCTTAATGCGCATCATGTTTGAAGGCGTTGCTGCCCGGGCCCACCTGGTGCGGATTGATCGGGCATGGCTGGAAGTCGCCCACCGTCATGCCGAGGCCCCGGAAGTGATGACACTTTTAGGCGAGATGAGCTGCGCTGCAATTCTGCTGTCGGCAAGCCTGAAGTATCAGGGCGCAGTGATTCTGCAGATTCATGGCGATGGGCCGATCCGTTTGGCGGTTGCCGAGTGCAATTCATTGCTTGAGTTTCGCAGCACCATCAAGATGTCCGAGACCCTCGCGGTAAAGCCTGGCGCCAGCTGGCAAGAGCTTGTGAATCAAGACAATCTTGGCCGATTCTCGGTTGTGCTGGATCCGCAGATCAGCACACAAAATCCCTATCAGGGCATTGTGCCGCTGCACGAAGCGGGCCTTGCCCAGGCCCTCGAGTCCTATATGGCGAAATCAGAACAGCTGCCTACGCGGCTATGGCTGGCCTGCGATGGTGAGCAGGCAGTGGGCCTGCTGCTACAGAAAATGCCCATTGAAGGCGGCACCCCTCAGCCCCCAGGCCCGCAATCCGCACTCACGGCCTCCGAAGCCGATGACCAATGGCAGACACTGACCACCTTGGCCGATACGCTGACCAAAGAAGAGTTATTGCAGACCGAGGGCCAGACCCTGTTGCACCGCCTGTTTTGGGAAAAAAATCCGCGGCTACTTGAAGAAAAGCCGGTCCAATTTCATTGCCCCTGCTCACGGACCAAGGTCAGCAAGATGCTGCGCATGCTGGGGGAGCCCGAGATCGAATCGATACTGGCTGAGCAGGGCCAGGTTGAAGTGAACTGTGATTTTTGCAACAGCAGCTACGCCTTTGATGCGGTCGACTGCGCGGCGCTCTTTACGGACGCCCACCCTTCCGGCTCTGGGGGTCCGCAGACCCTGCAGTAGCGGCCGTATTCGGTGCAGCCGGCTCGCCCCACTGCACAAACCGCTCACCGGGCATGATCATGCCCAGCTCATAGCGGGCCCGCTCCTCCGCAGCGCGTGGGCTGCTTTTAAAGTCTCGTACTTCGCCTTCAAGCTCGGCGATGCGCAGCCGCTTGGTTTCATTTTCAAGCTGCTTGGCCTCGACTTGGCGCTCAAGCCGCCAGACCCGAATCCATCCACCCTGCCCGAACCATAAGGGAAACTGCAGCAAAATCAGCACACCCAACAAAATCTGAGTCAGCCCCGGCCGAGGGAACCGCTGAACAAAACGCTCCAGGCGATCGATGGTGTTCACTGGCCGCGGCCCCGAGAATCCCTAGGGGCGCAGGTTATAAAACGCATCCAGGCCCGGATACTGGGCCGCATCGCCCAGGTCTTCTTCGATGCGCAACAGCTGGTTGTATTTCGCGGTGCGATCAGTGCGCGACATCGAGCCTGTCTTGATCTGCAAGGCATTGGTGGCCACCGAAAGATCCGCAATCGTGGTGTCTTCAGTCTCCCCCGAACGGTGGGAGACCACCGCGGTGTAGTTGCTGCGCTTGGCCATCTCAATGGCAGCAAAAGTCTCGCTCAGCGTGCCGATTTGATTGATCTTAATGAGAATTGAGTTGGCGATTTTTTTCTCAATGCCTTCACGCAGAATCTTGGTGTTGGTCACAAATAAATCATCGCCCACCAGCTGCACTTTTTTGCCCAGCTGCTGGGTGAGATAGGCCCAGCCCTCCCAGTCATTTTCAGCGCAGCCATCTTCAATCGAGAGAATCGGATACTTATCGACCCAGCTGGCCAGCAGATGGGTGAAGTCCTGCGATGACAGGCTGAGGCCCTCGCCCGAGAGTTCGTATTTGCCGTTTTTGAAAAACTCGGAGCTTGCGCAATCCAGGCCAAGCGCAATCTGGCGGCCGGGCTCATAGCCCGCTGCCTCAATGGCCTTAAGAATCAGTTGAATCGCAGCCTCATGGTTTGGGACATTGGGTGCAAAGCCGCCCTCATCACCGACTGCGACCGACATGCCCTGATCGTGAATCAGTTTCTTTAGGCTGTGAAAGACCTCGGCGCCATACCGCAGGGCCTCACGAAAAGTCGGTGCCCCCACAGGAATGATCATGAACTCCTGGAGATCCAGATTGTTGTTGGCATGGGCACCGCCATTAATCACATTCATCATCGGCACCGGAAGCCGCATCGGACCCGAGCCGCCGAAGTAACGGTAAAGCGGCAGGCCGGATTGTTCGGCCGCTGCCTTGGCCACCGCCATGGAGACTGCCAGCATGGCATTGGCACCCAGGCGGGATTTATTCTCTGTGCCGTCCAGATCAATCAGGGCCTTATCGATGAAGGCCTGCTCGCTGGCATCTAGGCCCATCAGGGCCTCAGAGATTTCCGTATTGATGTGCTCGACTGCGTTGAGCACACCCTTGCCGAGATAGCGCGACTTATCGCCATCTCGCAATTCGATGGCCTCGCGCGATCCGGTAGAAGCCCCACTGGGCACCGCGGCCCGGCCCATGACGCCGGACTCCAGCAGCACATCACACTCTACAGTGGGGTTGCCGCGGCTATCGATAATTTCCCGGCCGATTAAATCCACAATCGCTGTCATTACATTTCCTTGGTTGTGCGAGGCCCACGCAGGATGCGATTGGCCCGCGGCTTAATTAAAGTGATCCTCGAGAAAGGGGGCTGATTTAACGGTCCGATCAATGCTGACCAGCTGCTCCAGTAAGGCCTTCATCTGATGCAGCGGCACTGCATTGGGTCCATCCGATAAGGCCTTGGCCGGATTCGGATGGGTCTCCATAAAAATTCCGGCAATGCCGACCGCCACTGCAGCACGCGAGAGCACTGGCACGAACTCCCGCTGGCCGCCCGAGGAGGTACCCTGGCCGCCGGGCAGCTGCACCGAATGGGTCGCATCAAAGACGACCGGGCAGCCAGTACCGCGCATGATGGCCAGGCTGCGCATATCGCTTACCAAATTGTTATAGCCAAAACTTGCGCCCCGCTCGCAGGCGAGAAAACGATCCTCGGAGAGCGCTGCCTCGCGGGCTGCCTCGCGGGCTTTTTGAATCACATTGACCATATCGCCAGGCGCAAGAAATTGGCCTTTTTTGATATTCACCGGCCGGCCGCTTTGTGCCACCGCCCGAATGAAATCAGTCTGCCGGCACAGAAACGCTGGTGTCTGCAGCACATCGACCACCTTGGCAACTGCAGCGATCTCATCTTCGCTGTGCACATCGGTGAGCAGCGGAACGTTAAGCGTTGACTTCACCTTGGCCAAGATCTCAAGGCCTTTTTCCATCCCCAGGCCACGAAACGACGTGCCCGAGGAGCGGTTGGCCTTGTCATAGCTTGATTTAAAAATAAAGGGGATGCCCAGGCCAGCGCAGATCTCTTTCAGCGTGCCGGCGGTATCCATCTGCAGCTGCTCGGACTCCACCACACAGGGGCCCGAAATCAGAAAAAAAGGATGCGCTAAGCCAGCATCAAATCCGCAGACTTTCATGGCTTATTTCGCAAGCGCGGCCTGCTCCGCCGGCTGTCGCGAGCGGGCAATCGCTGCCTGGATAAAGCTGATGAAAAGCGGATGGCCCTGGCGGGGTGTCGACGTGAATTCCGGGTGAAACTGCACGCCCACAAACCAGGGATGCACAGACTCGGGCAGCTCAACGATTTCGGCAAGCTGCTCATGGGGTGTTTCTGCAGACACGACCAGGCCAGCCGATTCGATCGCAGGCCGAAGCGTGTTGTTGACCTCGTAGCGATGGCGATGCCGCTCATTGACCGTGTTGCCGTAGATCCGCTGGGCAAGCGTGCCCTGGCGAATCGGGCACTGCTGCGCGCCAAGCCGCATCGTGCCGCCAAGATCCGAAGTCTCGGAGCGCTGCTCGATTCGGCCGTCTGCATTTTTCCACTCGGTGATGAGGGCAATCACTGGCTGATCGGATTTGGGCTCAAACTCGCTGGAGTTGGCCTTGGCCAGGCCCACGCAATGCCGCGCAAATTCAATGACGGCAAGCTGCATGCCAAGGCAGATGCCGAGATACGGAATCCGCTGCTCGCGCGCAAACTGAATCGCGGCGATTTTTCCTTCCACGCCACGGCGACCAAAGCCGCCCGGAACCAAAATCGCATCAAATCCCGCCAGCGCCCCCGTGCCCTGCTGCTCCAGGCCTTCGGAGTCAATGTATTCAATCGCCACCCGAGACCGGGTATGCATGCCGGCATGGACCAGGGCCTCGGTCAGTGATTTATACGACTCGGTGAGATCAACATACTTACCCACCATTGCAATGCGGACTTGTGACGCAGGATGCTCAAGCCGATCCACCAGGTCATCCCAGACCGATAAATCGCAGGGCGGCGTTGACAGGCCGAGTTCCTCACAGATCAATTGATCCAGACCCTGCTCCGAGAGCATGCGTGGAATGCGATAAATCGAGGCCACATCCCAGACTGAAATCACCGCCTCACGCGGCACATTGGAAAACAGTGAAATCTTGTCTTTTTCTTCTTCGGGAATTGGCCGATCCGCACGGCACAGCAAGGCGGTGGGCTGAATACCGATTTCACGCAGCTTTTGCACGGAGTGCTGGGTGGGCTTGGTCTTCAGCTCTCCGGCAGTCGAAATAAAGGGCACCAGGGTCAGATGCAAAAAACAGGTGTTGCGTCGGCCAAGCCGCAGGCTGAGCTGACGAATCGCCTCTAAAAAGGGCAGGGACTCGATATCACCGACCGTGCCGCCGACTTCAACGATTGCGATTTCGGCCTCATCGGGCTGGCCAAGGCGGACCCCGCGGCCAATGAACTCCTGAATCTCGTTGGTGATGTGCGGAATGACCTGCACCGTCTTGCCCAGATATTCGCCACGCCGCTCTTTGCGCAGCACCGTGTCATAAATCTGGCCGGTGGTGAAGTTATTGTGCTTGTGCATGCGAGCGTTGATGAAACGCTCGTAGTGGCCGAGATCCAGATCGGTCTCGGCGCCATCCTCGGTGACAAAGACTTCGCCATGCTGAAAGGGGCTCATGGTGCCCGGATCCACATTGAGGTAAGGATCCATTTTGATCATCGTGACCTTCAGGCCACGGGACTCCAACAACGCACCCAGAGACGCGGAGGCAATCCCCTTTCCAAGGGATGAGACCACACCTCCAGTCACGAATACGTATTTGGTCATGTCATGTCGCTGGCTGAGCCCCTATTGTAAGAGACCTTATTCGATCACTGGGCAGCCCGTTTTTGCCCGGACCTCATCAATGGTGACCCCGGGGGCCAGCTCCCGCAGCTCCAGACCCTTTAAGGTGACGGAGAGCACGCACAAATCGGTGACGATCTCATTGACCACCCCCACGCCGGTCAGCGGCAGGTTGCACTCCGGCAGGATCTTGATTTCCTCGGAGCCATCCTTTTTCTTGGCGGTGTGCTCCATGATCACCACCACGCGATCCACCCCGGCCACCAGGTCCATCGCCCCGCCCATGCCCTTGATCATCTTGCCCGGAATCATCCAGTTGGCGAGGTCGCCCTTTTCCGAGACCTGCATGGCCCCCAGGATTGCCAGATTGATATGGCCCCCGCGAATCATGGCAAAGGAATCTGCGCTCGAGAAAATCGAGGATCCGGGCAGTGTGGTCACGGTCTGCTTGCCGGCATTGATCAGATCCGCATCGACCTCGTCTTCGGTGGGAAATGGGCCAATGCCCAACAATCCATTTTCCGACTGCAGCCAGACGGTCATGCCCTCGGGCACGTAGTTGGCCACCAGGGTCGGCAGGCCAATGCCAAGGTTCACATAAAACCCGTCACGCAATTCTTTGGCGGCCCGCGCCGCCATCTCTTCTCTGGTCCAGGCCATTAGCGTGTTGTCCTTTTCTCGATGTGCTTATTCGGGCTGCGATTCACCACGATGCGCCTCACGAAAATCCCTGGCGTATGAATTTCATCCGGGTGTAAATCACCGATCTCCATCAGCTCCTCGACTTCCACAATGGTCATCCGGCTGGCCATGGCCACATTGGGATTGAAATTGCGGGCCGTTAAATTAAAAACCAGGTTACCCGCCCGATCCGCGGTCTTGGCCTTCACCAAGGAGATGTCCGCAAAGAGCGACTCCTCTAAGACATAGTTCTTGCCATGAAATTGACGGATCTCTTTGCCCTCTGAGACCACCGTGCCAACACCTGTGCGGGTGAAAAACGCCGGGATACCCGCCCCACCTGCACGCAGTTTTTCCGCAAGTGTTCCCTGGGGCGTGAAGTCCAGCTCCAGCTCACCGGCAAGAAACTGCCGCTCGAATTCTTTGTTTTCGCCCACATAAGAGGCGATCATTTTTTTGACCTGCCGCGACTCCAGCAGGACACCCAATCCAATGCCATCCACGCCGGCGTTATTGCTGATGCAGGTGAGATTTTTTGCGCCAAGCTCACGGACCGCAAGGATCAGCGACTCGGGGATGCCACACAGCCCGAAGCCGCCCACCGCCAGGGTCTGGCCATCGCGCAGCACATCGCGCAAGGCATCAACGGCGGTCGGAAAAACCTTATTCATGGAGCGCTCCAAAAGAGGGAATAAACCCTGATAGTGTAACGGCATCAGCCTGTAACACCCGAAGGAGACGGCATGGATCAAACCCGCGAATCAATGGAATACGACGTGGTTATCGTTGGCGCAGGACCGGCCGGCCTGTCTGCGGCAATCCGGCTCAAACAGGCCAACCCCGAGATCAATGTCTGCGTGCTGGAAAAAGGCTCCGAGCCTGGGGCCCACATCCTGTCAGGCGCAGTCATGGATCCGATTGCGATTCATGAATTACTGCCCAACTGGAAGGCGGATGGTGCGCCCTTAAATACCCCTGTCACCGAGGACCGATTTTTATTGCTCTCGCAGACCGGTGCCGTCCAGTTTCCGCAATGGATGCTGCCGGCCTGCTTTAAAAATCATGGCAACTATGTGGTGAGCCTATCGAATTTCACGCGCTGGCTGAGCCAGCAAGCCGAGGGCCTGGGTGTTGAGATTTTTCCTGGCTTTGCTGCGGCGGAGATTCTGTATGCAGAAGATGGCCGGGTCAAAGGCGTTGCTACCGGTGCCATGGGCATCGGCAAAGATGGTGCGCCCACCGCAAACTATCAAAACGGCATGGAACTCTGGGGCCGCTATACCTTGTTTGCCGAAGGTGCCCGCGGCCATCTCGGCCGCCAGCTGATGGAGCGCTTCAAATTGAATCAAGACGCGGACCCGCAGTCTTATGGCATTGGCTTAAAAGAAGTCTGGGAGATTGACCCTGCCCAACATCAGCCCGGCCTGGTGATTCATACCGCAGGCTGGCCCTTGGATCATCAGACCTACGGCGGCTCGTTTATGTACCACCTGGAAAATCACCAGGTTGCGATCGGCTATGTCGTGGGCCTGAATTACGCCAATCCCTGGCTCTCACCGTTCGAAGAATTTCAGCGCTATAAAACCCATCCAAAGATTCGGCCCTATCTGGAAGGTGGAAAGCGCATTGGCTACGGCGCCCGGGCCATTACCGCGGGCGGACTCAATGCGCTGCCGAAATTTATTTTCCCAGGCGGTGCACTTCTGGGCTGTGATGCCGGATTTTTAAATGCCTCCCGGATTAAAGGCAGCCATCTGGCCATGAAAAGCGGAATGCTTGCTGCCGAGGCAATCGTGCAGGCACTAAAAACCGATTCGGATTCCGCAGAGCTCACCGGCTACGCGCAGGCCTTTAAAAACTCCTGGATGTATGACGAACTCCACCGCGCACGCAACTTCAAGCCTGCAATGTCAAAAGGCCTCTGGCTGGGCACATTGCTGGTGGGCATCGATCAGAAACTTTTTGGCGGCAAGGCCCCCTGGACACTGCACAGCACCCAGCCTGATCATGCGGCCCTAAAGCCCGCCGCACAGTGCGAAAAAATTCAATATCCCAAGCCGGATGGAAAAATCACATTTGATCGCTTAAGTTCGGTGTTTTTATCCGGCACCACCCACGAAGAAAATCAGCCCGCCCACCTGACACTGAAAGATCAGGCGGTGCCCGTTGGCGTCAATCTCTCAACATTTGCCGGGCCGGAGGGCCGTTACTGCCCGGCCGGGGTTTATGAGTACCTCGATGCATCGGGCAATAACGTCTCCGCACCGACTGAAGGCGCACGGCTGCAGATCAATGCGCAAAACTGTGTCCACTGCAAGACCTGCGATATCAAAGATCCAACCCAGAATATTGTCTGGGTCACTCCTGAAGGCGGTGGCGGACCCAATTACACGGGGATGTAATGGTCATACGCCGCATCATGCGCTCCAACACCAAAGAGGCCCGGATACTCGGGCTTCAGGTGGGGCCGCCGCTGCCGGCTGCTGACGCTCCAGCGGCCTGCCCGCTGTGCGGCCGGGCGCTGATTCCGGGGCCAAGCACCGATGAACATCACCTCACGCCCCGCTCTCATGGCGGCAAAGAGAAATTTCTGGTCCATAAAATCTGCCATCAGAAAATTCACCGTACGATTGCTGAAAAAGATCTGGCGCGACGCTACAACAACTGGCAGGCACTGGCCGAGCATCCCGAGATCCATGCCTTTATCACCTGGGTGAAAAAACGCCCGCCGGAATTCATGCCCTAAGACCATGACTGCATTGACGGAAACTGAACAACGTCGCGATCTGGCCGCCGCCTATCGGCTTGCCGCACAGCGCGGCTGGGATGACATTGTCTGGACCCATATCTCAGCCAGCGTGCCCGGCCACAACAACGCCTATTTGCTGAATCGATTTGGGCTACGGTTTAACGAAATCACCGCCTCCAATCTGGTCATGGTCAATGTCGATGGCCAGGTGATTGATGGCACTCATGCACCGATTAATCCAAGCGGATTTGCGATTCATGGCTGCGTGCACCGTGCGCGGCCTGATGCAGTCTGTGTGCTGCATCTGCATAGCTTCTGGGCCCAGGCCTTTGCCGCATCAGGACAAGATCTCCTGCCTTGCTCGCAGCCTGCGCTTCGGCTTGTCGGCCGGCTGGGCCGGCATGCCTATGAGGGCCTGGCCTTCGGGCCGCAGGAGCAGCAGCGCCTGGTGCAGGCCCTGGGCAATCTTGATGGCGTCATTCTTGAGCAGCACGGCATTTTGTTGATCGGCCGAAGCGTGGCCGAGGCCTTCGTGCTGATGCATCTGTTTGAGCG
>Ga0194119_10002830_pt1 | contig 28729 bp, 12 predicted proteins | sample TA2MahC100mmetaG_FD_148620 | JGI IMG/M metagenome (GOLD analysis project Ga0194119, IMG submission 148620) | Freshwater microbial communities from Lake Tanganyika, Tanzania - TA2015018 Mahale Deep Cast 100m | ecosystem: Environmental > Aquatic > Freshwater > Lake | place: Tanzania: Lake...
AGTGTAGCAATAATATTCTCCTTTAGGACAGCGACCGTTTTTCTTCATTCAACTGGTTTTGACTTAGTGCTTTCACCTTTTGCTCTTTTTTTTCTTCCCGCACAATGAGCGCGTTGAGAAAATCCTTTTGGATTCGAGCAATCAATACTCTTTTTATATTTATTCGTCCAATCTTCTTGAAACTGTTTAAACGTTTTCATTTTTGGATTGTTGTTTGATTAGTTTTGCTAGTTCTGCGGTAGATCCAACAAATAAAGCGTTGGTAACGTTTGTCGGTCCTTTTCCTTGTTTCTCTTCTTCAACTTCTTTTAGTTTCTTTTGAAGATCCATTAATTTATCAGTTGCATCTGCCACATTTTTAATTAGTTGTCCGGCAACTTCATATGCTCTTGGCATTTCACTTTCTTGTGCTAATTCTAAAATTCCATTGATTGCCTCTTGACCTTTTTCAATCAAACTATACAAATTTCCTCGTGTATATTCATAATCTTTTTTAATATCTTCAGTAGAAAAATTTACATTTTCTATTTTCTGAACAGCACCTTCACTTTCTTTTGATACTACCTCTCCATCAACATTAAAAGTTTCATTAAGATCGTTAAATTTTTTTGTCATTTTCATGTTGTGGTTCCACTAAATCCAAAATCATCTCCATCCTGTATCAGTGCATTATCAGATGTCGTAATTGATTTAACAGGATCCCCCTTTAAATGAGATGTGATAGTTGTATCATCTTGACCCCTTCTGACTGTTAAAGTATTTCCAGATTTTAATTTTACATAAACTTCTTCACCTCCAATATCAAGATAAGTATTTGCAGATATTGATGCCGCGCTATCAACAGTAATCAATGTGTCGGTGATGGTAACATCTTTTGCCAGAGTGGTGATAATTGTTCCAGTATAATTTTTGATTGCTCTTGGTTGAGCAGTGTATGCCAGCTCTCTGGATGTATTTGTAAGATCTGTTCCAGAAATAAAACTGATCTTTGCAGTTTTGATAATATCCTTTGTTGCTGTCGTAACAGGACCAAAAAGAAATGTTTTTGCAGTGAATCTTAATGTATAAAGAAGAACTCTTCTTGTTGAGAAATCACCTTCATAGTCATCCTGCATCGTGACATTTTCTAAAACAATTGGAATATCTCTTTTCTCATTAATTACATCTACCAGTTCAACAGTCATTGTATATGCTGGTTGAAAATAGGGTAGTATTTGTTCGATAATTTGAAGAGCATCGTCATTTAATTTTGACATGATACTAAGTTCAAATTGCATATTATATGGAACTGGAAGATATGATTTTTTAGTTTCCGTTCCGTCATTCGCAGACTTTGAAGTAAAAGTTTGAGTTGTGGAAGACTTTCTTGTTGCGTCATAAGTTAATCCAATAAACTCAAAAGACATTCTAGGTAATGTAATTTGTATTGGTTTACTCAGATTTGGTGATTGATTTAATCTTGCTAAAAACTTTTGTGTTGGACCATATGCAAGAGGAACCTTAATTACGCTCGTGGTTGCATCAGAACTATCCTTATGTTTGACACTTATATCATTAAACAAAGAACCAAAAGCAATTACGGTCCTCCTCAAAATTTCGTGGTAAAAATACTCAAACATGTGGTTAATTTATAATACTACTATTTAACAAAGACTTTAGTTAGTATTTAGGGCATTCCAAAAGGATTTCTTTCACTAAAATCAATAATATCATCAGATTCAGTTTCTATTTTAGAATTATCTGAATATCCATCTCGTGCAGGATATACCTCTACTGCTTTTAAATAATGAGAGGCGCTGGATGCAGATCCCACAATATTTTCACCCACAACAAATTCTCCGTTAATTTGAGAAACTTGAAGAATATTTGTAACATAGTCCCAAGATTTAACTCTTGCAGTTACACCGCTTGTTGATCCAGTGACAATCTCATTAAATATGAAAGTGCCCGTTGAATTCAATGAAGGATTAGATATGGTTAATGTCGGCGTAGTAGAATATCCTAAACCAGCGTTTGTAATGTAAATTGCTGTTATTGTACCAGCAGCGGAGACAACTGCTGTTGCTGCTGCTGAAACAGAGGATACTCCAGTAAACGTGATAGTGGGTGATGTTGTATAACCAGAACCACCGTTAGTCACAGTAATTTCCCCTACAATTCCACTTCCTGTCGATGCAATACCTGTTGCTCCACTACCACCTCCACCAATAAATCTCACTCCCGGATTTGATGTATATCCAAATCCAGAATTAATAATTTGTACGCTTTGTACTGACTTAGCTTGTGGATTTGTGTTATCAGTGCAGACAACTATTCCTTCTATCATCTTAGCAATGGCAGTGGCAGTTTTTCCACTCGTAGGTGCAGATGATATTCCAACTGTAGGAACGCTTGTATACCCTCCACCGCGATTTGTAACTACGATTGATCTAATACCACCATTAACAATAGATGCTGATGCTGTTGCAGTGACCCCAACACCAACCATTGTAAGACTTATAATATTCCCCGTTCCAACGTTTTCTAAATTATTGGTGCCGTCTCCACTAATTAACTCATCTATTTCATCAATATCAGTATCGATAAGTTCGTCTTCATACCTAAACAATTCACATCTTAATTGATATGTGTATAATCCTTGAAGTTGATAGAACGGTTTTTCATGTTCTACATATTTGATTTCAAATAAACGTTTTCCAAGAGGAAAATAAACTAAATCACCTTCTTTTGGTCTTGAGTATAATTTAATATTTGGTTGTTTTTCAATCAAAGGTGAAATATATGTTTCATATCTTTCTCTAGAAATTATCAAAGTAATCTCATTTAATGCTTGTATACCAAACTTTGATAAGAGTGTTGGATTATCTCCATAACCTTCATAGGTATCCACATAAGCTTCGATAGGATATGCATTATTAAATTCAGATTCTATTACTTCTTTTATTACGGTTTTTTCAGTGATGTATTTTCTAGGAAGATAATGAATTTCAACACCATACATTCTCAATTGTTCGTTGATTAGATCTTGAATAAGACCTTGCTCAGTCTTAGATCCTTGTAGAAAAAATGGGTTAAGCATTCGTTTAACCTATCATATCGAAAGGAGGTACTTCGTAAGTGTTAGACATTTTTTCCATTAAAACATCTAATTCTTTTTGAGCATCATCGTATATTTGCCTACCATTAAGTTCTACCCCACCAGGTAATTTTACTCCAGTAAATTTAATTAAATTTTGTCCCCACTGTCTTTTAATAAGTGCGGTCAAATATGGTTTAATAAAAGAATCATTCCAAACTCTACTGTAATCATTTGGATCAAATGTTGAGTAACAGTCGATAATAAGATATTGATCTTTTCTTACGGATGCCCAATCAATATCCAAGTATAATCTGTCTTGTCTTTTATTAAAACGAATTTGTTTTTGAGTATTGAGAAGAAAATCTAGATCTTCCAAATAAGTCTTTACCATCGCATAACTAAGAAGTTCTGTAGTTCCCCAATAGTAAATATCATTCAAGAATAACTGATATTTTACACTAAACATATTGTGAGTAATTGTATTAGTTCCATCAAATGTGAAAATTTTATTCACTCCAATAATATTGGGCGGAACTTGCAGATAATTGCTGTTTTCTTCGTATGTAAATGTAGTCGCTGTGCCTACAATATTTGTTGTTGCTGTTGTTGTAGCAATTCCTACTGAGGCGCTTCCGCCTCTAGATCTACCCCTATCAATATCATTTTGAGTTATTTTATATTTATAAAAAGTAGGATAAACGCCATCAAAATGTCTTTCCTGAAAAAATTGAATAGCGTCATCTACTAAATCTTCAATTTGCTCATCAGCGACATTTATTTCTAAAACAGGCGCACCAAGTTTTCTCTTACAATAATCTATTAATTCTTGTCTCGTTGAAGGTTGCGCCATGGTTAATAACCTCTTAAAATATTTATGATTCTGTTTTTATTATGGAAGAAAGAATTTCTTGTTGTTTTAAATACAACTTGAAGTAACATTTTGCAATTTCTTTAATCTGATCTAAATCTGAGATGGAGTCAATTTCAGATGCTGCTTTAAAGTATTCAAAACTTTTACTCAAATTTTCTAATTCTATTTTATTTGGATCCATTGATTAACTGCCTTAGTAAAGATTTAATTTCGTCCATATCATTTTTTATATTAGCAACTTCTTCCTCAATAGAATGTACTTTTTGATTCTCTTTTGATTTAATATCTCGCATTGCTAGATATTCGTTATACCCAGTCATATTTGTATTAATAATTGAGTTTGTTACTGGATCTCTAACTAAGTCGGAGTGTCCAGAAACTTTTATATATTCCCTTGTCATTTTATGCTAAAGCAATTGTTCTAAGTTCTTTAAATCTTGGGGGATAAGCTTGATTTGTTCCTGTAGCAACAATTTTAATTCTATAAAATTTAAATGATGGCAATTCATTTACAGTAAATACATTTTCTTTATAATCAAGTTGATTTGATTCGAAATCAAGTATTTGAGACTTTGAAACAAAAGAATCTGGCGCTCCATCATTGTTTTGTGCGTCAATAATTCTTCCTCTATAATCTAAATTAGTGTATCCAGGAAAAGGTACAAATATAGGATCAAATCCGCTACGATCACTGATAGCGTAAAAAGCTCTAATATCAGAGTATTCATTGATATAAGCAGAAAGAAGAATTTTTAATGAAGTTGCTGGATTTTCTAAATTGACTTCCTTAGAAATATATGTAAATGCTGTAGGATCATTTAAAAGACTATTCGCTCTGCTATCAGTAGCGTAATCTGTAATTATACTGTTAATTCTGTTCGAAATAAAAATAGCACTCACTCTTTGAGTGTCAATAACAGGAGACACTCTAGAATCAGTAGTTTCTAAATCTAATTGCATATTGAATGACCTGTTGCCCGGCAAAGCAAGTCCAGTTAAATTATTTGCTTCGTTAATGTCTGAACAAACTATTCTAGTACTAGTCAAATAATTTGATTTATTCAATGTTACATTTTCATATCCTGCGTTCTGATAAGGAACTTCAGTTCCACTTAAACTTTGTCCTGTTATAGTTCTAATTTTAGCATCTAATTTAGTTCCAGTTACAACTTGATGTTGTACCATTGGAGAAATAATTTCAAATGGTATATTTTGTGTTGATTTGATTTGATTGCCACCAGAGAACTTAGATTCATTGAAATAAAGTTTGGGGAATCCAACATCAGTGCTTCTATCATTTCCATCAGATGCCATATTAATTTTAATATTATGAGAATCAAATGTTATTGGATTAGAAACCGTTGCATCGTTCAAATAATGTGTTTTATTAATTCTTCTAAGAGAAACTCCACCTAGTTCATATTTATAAACTAAAGTGCCCACTGGATAATTTTTCTTAAATCCTAATACATTTCTTGTTATAGTTCCTCCAATAGTATTGCCAGTAACTTGAGTATATCCAATAATTTCATCTCCAATCTTCAAGTATCCAACATTAGTTGTGCCAACTCCAACATTTTCGAATTGAGAGAATAAAGATGCATCTTCTACAGAAATAGCAGTTGTAGAATCTGTATCATACGCAGTGATAAGTTTAGTTGGAATAATGTCCGAATTTACATTAGATAAAGTTACATAATTATCCTCAAAGTACATACCACTATTAGTGTGATTAACTAAAATATGAAGTCCATCATTTACAACTTCAATATTACTAATTTGAACATTAGCACCATTACTTAAATTTAATTGCGTAGTTATTCCTGAATTGTTAATATAACTTACAGTGTTTCCTGCTCCAGAAACTATAAACTCACCTTGAACATTATCTAAAATAATCTCATTTACATTAGAAATAGATGTAACAGAAAGTTGTGCATTAAATCCTGTTGGAATAGTTCCAATAGTGCCTATCCCTAAAACGTCTCCTACCCGATATCCAATTCCACCATTATTAATGGTGGCACCAATTGCAACTCCGTTGTTAACGGTAATGTTTGCAGTCGCATTTCTTCCTGTACCAGTAATTGTTACAAGATTTACTCCGCCAAAAGTTTTTCCTCCAGATGATGGAGTATACCCGATTCCTGCGTTAATAATATTAAGAGAACCAGTAGCAGATCCAGCACTTCCTACATAGTTTCCTGTTGCATTAGTGCCGTGCTGTAAAACAGTATTGCCCAAGTTTAATTGGGTATCATTAATAGTATTAGCAAAACCGACTCTAATCTGCCTTGAACTAATATCAAGACTATTTGGTAATAATGTTGCTACTTGTTCATTCCCTTCTGACAATACTGGATTATAGAATTGAATATCTCCTTTGGTCACAAAGTCTGCTCTATACAAAGTAAATTTCAAGTCTTCCCATTGACTTGCATCCCAAGTTGAACCATTTTGAGATTTGAATAAAGAACCAAGATATGGTTGATTGGATATAAATGTTTGAGTTAATAAATCCTCTTCGCCAACTCTTGAAATAAACGCTTGATATTTTGTTGAAAGTGAGAGCAAACAAATTGCATATTCTCTACCATTACCTTCAAGATAAACAGGAGATTTAAAAGTAAATCTAGTTGCAGATGTCCCATCATTGGATATGTTTACTTGATCTGGATTGAGAACAACTTCCGAGAAAGGTAAAACTTTTTGAGTAGGAATCCCAGTCTGCATGGTTCTTATTTGTAATATAACTGGTATATCATTATCATCTCTAGATTGGAAGAATACATCACAACTTGTTAAGAAAATTCCATTATCTTCTTCAACTAAAAATGATTGTGCCAGTGGGTCAACCCAAGCATTTTGAACATCCGTTCTTGTTTGTGAATTAACTGTAGTTGATGAAATGAGTTGAGGACCTGTGGTGCTAAAAATAGCTCTTTCCTCAAACAATTGTTTATTTTCAATTCTAGCATTTCTAACAGAAGTAATTTCCTCTTGGAAAGTTTCTAAAACACCGCTAGCAGAATAAGTTTCTTCTCCAATTGTAGTTGCTCTATTTTGATCATTAGTTTGGCTGTTAATTAAGGTAAAAACTTTAGTTCCAGTTTCAAATCTAGGGTTACTAGATACATTTGGATTTGGTATGAAGAAACTAAAAATGCAATTAGAAGAAATATCTGATATTATTTGCAAATCGTTTAGTGTTGCAATAGCACCACTAGTTTGTCCAACAAATATCATACCTGGAGCAACCCATCCACCATATTCTCCTTGAACTTTATCTGATAATGAAAAAGTATCTACATTAAGTATTTCTGAGGTAGATGAGTATGTACTTGGAATTACTCTATTGGAATATGGACTTTGGGTAAATTGAAGGGTGGGATTAATATAGGGACCTTCTCTATGTTTTGGAGCTGCTGCTCTAAAAGTTATTCTTGGGGTGACTCCTGGAACATCTCTATTCAATCCAGAGTTATTCATTGTACCAATTATAGTCTCTCCAACTTGGAAAGATCCAGAAATCATACTAATATTAAGAAGTTTTGGCACACAATAATTTGTAACATCAATCCCATCAAAGAATCCATATAATTTTGTATTTGGTTTTAATCTCTTAGCAGTAATTTGAACATTTCTAGATCTCATAAACTTAACGAGATCTCTACTAATCATTCTTTCTCCAGTTGATGTGACATCAAACTGTTCTGTAATGAAAGTTTGAGTACCTGTTCTAGATTCCTGTCCAGTTGTTGTAGAAGTTGAAATAACATCTTCAATAACATTTTCTGTTGTAGTAACTTCTTGTCTTTGCCAAGTCCAATTTCCCCATCTACCATCAGGAGAAAATCCCAAAGCATGAAATCCTCCTCCAATATTTCTTCTATTTCTTTCTACTACTTCTGTTCTTTGAATGGTTTCAACTATTCTTTCTGTACCTATCCAATCAGTTTCCCAAGAGTTCCAAGCAACAGGAGCAAATCCTTTATTTGGATCGAAACCTAAAGTTGCAACGGCGGTGGCAATAGTCTGCGAATAGTTTCCTTCTTTATTGATAATTTTTGGTTCTAGTCTAACAGTATCTAACCAAGTATCAGATGGTGGAGTTAATTCTAAGGTAGCTTGCCAAAAACTTATAATGTATGGAGTGATACTTTCGGTTCTTGTTGCAAAAGTTTGTTTTAACCACTCAACTTCAGTATAATTGAGAGTTACAATATCACCAGTTTTTTTAATATTATTTCCTTCTGGATTAGTAAATGCCAAATCTCTATTTGGATCAATATTTACGACAGGTCCAAATGCCAAATCTAAACACGTTGTATAGTGTTTTGGTCTCGTTTCTCCATTTTTTACATCAATACTATTATTGACGGGAATTTGAGATTCCTGTGGAAGTAATGTTTTAAAATTATCGACAGCAAATCCAGATTTAAATCTGTTTAATCCATTTGAATCTGGGATGAACAAACTAGAAGTACTTGTTTCTAGTAAAGATAAAGATGTGTAATACTCTAAATTTTTAATTCTATTTTCCAGTCTTCTAATGTCGGACATTGTATATCCTTTATTTTCCAAAAATCTGATGGAGGCATCAGAAACATTAAACAGATATGGAGGAAGTTTTATTGATGCTATTTCTAAACAACCATCAATAACTGTTGGTGGTTCAAAATTTTCTGAAGGAACTCCAGATGAAACTTGAAATCTTCCATCCGATGATAGAAAAATTCTATCCATTCTTCCCAGATAGTAAGAATATGAAAGAGTTATGGTTTCATCAGAGGCTAAAATATTGGTAGCAGTATTTCCTGTTGCGTTAAATGTTCTACCTTTAAATTCCAATGGAGATCTAGAACCAGGAGATACTGTATAATTAGAAACTCTTGGTCTTATATCAATAATATCAGTATTTCTGATTCCATTCACTTTTGAGACATCTTTGATATAATCAAAAGATTGATATGAATTTGTTGTCGTAATGTCTCCATTATCAGAGGAATCATAGAATGTATTAATAAAGTAAACTTTGATTTTTCTCAATGGTTGAGAAGTATATTGGTTTCTTTTTATAACTCCATAGTTATAGAATAATCCATTTTGACCATTGTTAAAAGTAAATTTCGATGATATATTTAAACTTGGACTACTGAGTGATGAAATAACAGCTTGAACACTAGATTCTTTAAATTCGACTATTTCGCCCTCAATGAAGTTTGAACTAGATTTTATAATAAATGTTATTTGAGAATCTGTTAATCTTTCAGCAATTATTCCTGATGCCCCAGAAGTTTTTCCAAAGATTTTTTCTCCTATCACCAAATCTGTTGTTTTTGATGTGGGACTATTAATAGATGCCAAAGTCATTTTTGGTGCCGATGGATCATTATTATCAGTTGATTCAAAAACACCTAGAACATTAATTACATCTGGCCCATTCAATGATATTACATCATCCTGAACTCTAGTTCCATATGGATAATTTCCATATGTTAATCCATCATTTAGCGTTGTGCTTCCAATTCCAGAAGCAGAATTTTTAGATTTATTAATAACTAAAGTATTAACTCTATTTTTATTTTTTATTTTTGATGTTGGTGAAATTTTTCTTAAAGTTGTATATAGAGTCGCTCCAATATCATTGGATCCAAGACCATAGATTTGGAGGGTATTAAAATTTGAAGAAAAACTTAGTTTGTCTGATCTTAAAATTTCATATGATCCATCAGATCTAACTAAAGTGTATCTTTCTTCATCAAATGGTAAAAATGTTTCGTTAGTTCCTGCAGACACTGCTAATGAAAGTTGTCCACTTACAATATCTACATTGTATTGTTTTCTGATACTTATTGATGATGAAGACAAATCAACTGACGAAATTGTTGATTTTGGTAAAACGGTATAAAATGTATTATCTGAAGAGGAGTCAAATTTTGATGTTAAAACACTAAAATCAGTAGCATTAAATGTAGTATTAGGGAGAGATCCATTTACAATACCGGAAACAGTTGTTACTCCAGAAACAGTAACTTGAGTTGTTCCAACGCTAACAATTGATGCAACAATCGGATCTGTATAATTTGGATCACTGTATCTAACCAGTGTTCCTACTTTTAAATTGTTATTTGGGAAATTGACATTAGTTGATGTTACTGTACTTATTCCAGCATGAACTGGAGAAATAACCGCAGTTCCAACATCCAATGATATAGATGGAATAATATCTGCAGTGAAAGTTTTTGCAGATCCAACAATTCCATAAACGGATTTTACATCAGATATTCCGTATGATGTTACCGCTATTGAAACTCTAGTGTCATTGATGCCATTAATCGTAAATGATTCATTGGTTACAAATTCGCCATTTTTTTCATAAACAGAAAAAGTTCTTTGACCAGTAACTGCATCCTTCAAAAAGGCAGTTGCCCCACTTCTATTTCCTTTTATATAAGTCGGAACAGTTAATGTGATTGGTTCATTTACCGTAATTTCTGATGTGGTTTGGATATCATATAAAGATATTTGCCAACGATTCAAATTTGAGTTGGTTGTATCATAAGATCCAGACTCTAATTTAAAATCATAGACTCTTGCTAATCCAATTTCTTTTCCTGCACTAGTAGTTTGACTCGATCCTACTCTTTCACTTCTTAAACTAAGGACATATGTATTACCAATTCCTGTAATTGGGGAACCATATACTCTGTTTAATGTAAAAGATGAACCAGTATTAAAAGCAAATGATTGATTATTTAAAGTTTTTGTTGTTCTTGGTTTTGGTACATCTAGATAATTAGAACTTATTGTTTCGACTTCATATCCACGTACAAATGCCTTTCCCGGAGAAACTCTATACAATGCGAGATTATCATTAGGAACAGACCCAGCAGGAGTTAACTGACTTTCTGTATATATCCCTCTATTACCCTCTTTGTCATTTAGAGACTCATTTAAAAATATATCAAATGCCTTTGTCGTATAATTTCCAGATTCTGAAAAAGTTCTTCTTGCAAATTCATCTGCAATAATATTATAGTCAGTGTTTGTCTTTTTAGATCTTAAAGTTCCATTTTCAATGGTGGCAAGTTCAACAAAATTATTATCATCAAAATCATTCAGTGCTTTTTTGGTAAGTCTAATAGATATTTTTAATCTATCAGCGCCTGGGGCAGCATAGTTATTGTATCCTTGAGAATTGTCATTTAATGTTTCATCCAGATCAGAATTAATAATTTCTTCCGTTACAAATAATCCAACTCTATAATTAGGAGTGTTTGAATATTGATCTAATAAAAGCACTTCAGATTCTACCGATACAAACCTTCCTCGAATAAAATAAACTCCATTGGTTATTTGAAAGGAAGAACCTGTTGATGTTGCCTCTGCTTCTAATGTAGATGCAAAAGGTTGTCCTGCAGGAATAATGGTAGATCCCAAATCCTCTGTCTGAATATTTTCAGAACAAGTTAATAATTCGCCATCAGAAAAAGTTTCTACAGTGTTGTTAACTGGATCAGAATTTAAATACTGAATATAAAGAGTTGTCTTTCCTCTTTCTGATCCTTCTGAACCTGTAGATAATAGTGCCCTATCAACTACAGCAGTAACTCCAGATGTTAATCCTGTTATTTTTTTGCCAACTAAAAGACTTGCGTACAAGTCTACAGGCACTCCAAGATAAGTATTCTGTAATTGAATGGAATAATAGAAAGCATTATATGAAGTATTTCCCGGAATAACTTTAGCACCTTCTTTAAAGAAGTGTTGACCAAATCTTTCGATTTGATTTTGTAATATTGATTGTAGTGTAGTTAATTCTCTTGCTTGTACAGGATATCCTGGTTTAAAAAGAACTTGATAATAGTCCTTATCTTTTGCTCCTGTTCTTAGTGCATTGAAATCATCAAAATATGGAGCAACGTTGAGATTGGTAACCTGTGACATAGTTGTTTAGAATTGCAATATTACTTTAATGTCTTCTTTTTGGTTAGATGAACGGGTGATAGAAGGTCTATTATCAACATAAATTATGTTTCCAGAATATTTTTTAACTTCTGGATTTGATATTCCTTTTGTGAAGGATTGTCCAAGATAGTAAGTTCTATTATTTATTATCGTAGATACACCAGTAAAAGAAGTATCAATTCCTAAAGAAACTGAACCACCAGAAATAGTAAGATTTCCAGATCCAGTTGGAGAACTTAAAAATCTATTTAAGTTATATCCATAAACTGGATTTGTTGTACCAATTCCAGCTCCAGGAGTTGTTGTAAAACCAGCAAGCGTTCTATCCTGCCAATATTTTAAAACTCCTGTTGTTGGATCATAACTGACTACCTTACCTGCCGCTGTAACTCCAGTTCCCGTTGTTTGAGTAATAACGGAGTCTGCTGTAAAAGTAGCAGTTCCAGAACCACTTCCTGTTAGTTTTAATGCATAAACAGCACTTGCCTTATCCAAACTTAAATTTTGAATCGAATCATATGCTTTTGGATTTTCTACTACACCAACTCGTGCTATTTGATTTCCAGTAATGAAATCAGGATTTTCTATATCATTTTCTATTCTTGAATAAAGAAGAACATTTTTTGCCCCAAGTTCTCTGTAAATGTCGTGACCATGCCCTCCTTGGGGGGAAATGATTACATTAAAAGTTGGTTGAGTTGAACCTTTTGGAACATTACCGGCACTTAAATCAATATTACCGTATGTATATCCGGAACCTTGATTTGATATATTTACAGATTCTACTTCTTGATCATTATTAATCGTTACCGTGCATTCTGCCCCAGTTCCATCTCCTTTTATAGGGACTCTAGTATAGGTTCTGTTAGCAGTTCCAACTCCTACTCCTCGATTGGTAATCGTTACAATTTTGATCGATCCGTCTACTGCATTGTCTCTTATCGCAGCATTTTCCGTAGAAGTTTCCCATTCTAGTGGAACGGGAATAAAATCGGTAGATTCAAATTTAGAAATTTCAGAGGCTTTTATAGTATATAAGTATTTCCAAATATATCCATCTCCACTAGTTCCAGCAGATTTTGGTTCCAAGTCAGTGAATGTTGGTTCATCCAATGAAGGTTGACCATTTGTTGTTTCAGGAGTTGTCCCATTTTGTAGGCATATATAAACTCTATACTCACTATTAACTACGAAATAATTTGCGGAATATAAAGTAGTAGCTCCAGATCTTGCCGGATTGGAAATACTATAATCATGGCGATACATATCGTATGTTATACCAGACCTCCAAAAACGCTTAGGAACAACGAGTCTTACATCACTATTAGTAATTTTTTTCAGTGCTATTACAGTATCCCAATAATTATTTTCTTCATCAAAATTATCTATGGGATTTGGTGGATTTACGTCCCAATCAGATTGAATATTAGTTGGATTTGGCAGTGCAATAAATGAATAATAAGCATTTGCCGTTGTAGTTACACCAGCAACAAAATTTTGTGCGTTTAATATTCTAACTTGATCAGTTATAATTGCTGACATTTTGAGATTTTTTATTTATTTATGGGTTTATAAAATATAATTTTGATACTTCAATGGATTTTTTCTACTTATTAGAGAACCTGTTCTAATACCAGTCACTCCATTTTGTGTATATGCATTGAATACATTTAAATCTGTTCTAGTGCTTAGAGTCAGTTTACCCCAACTATATTCACCATAGAAACTGCTAAATCCTAAACCTGTCAGTGAATTGTAATTAGATAAACTTACAGTTACTTTAGCAACATAAGTTAAACCAAATCCAACTGTATGAGTTTGTGCTATTGAGACTGAAGAAACCCTGTATACATTATCTAAACAAGTTGTTCCAACACCAATGACAGATCCATCAGAGTTTAAGGAAGTTACTCCATTACCAACATTAGAATTATATACAACAAAGTAATATCCCGTTTGGATTCCACTTACCGTTGTTACTCCAGTTACATCGGAGTCTCTTAAGAAAGAATCTTTAGAGATCAATAAGTCAAAAACAAGTCCTGTGGACGCAACACCAACTGATGTTGTTGATATACCTGAGATAATTCCAAAATCTCCTTCATAAGAAACGATGCGATTATTCTCAACAGTATTATCTGGAGATTCTATTAAAACAATGGGTGGATTTGAAGAAGTATATCCAAATCCAGGATTAGTGATTGCTATTGAAACAATACTACCATTAGAGATTGTTGCTAGAGCCAAAGCGGTAACAGTTGTACCAATTCCAACTCCCGTTGTTCCTGCAATGCTGACTGAAGGAGTTGTTGTATATCCTACTCCACCATCAGAGATAACAATTGACGATATTGTGCCTGCTACAGAAACTATAGATGTTGCTGCAGCAGAAACTTTTGTATCTTGTGAAACAATAATAATATCTCTTTGAAAAACAAATGGATCCGATCCACCTGCATTAGTTTCATTAATAGGATTAAAGAATGGTCTTACATTATCTACAAAAATTTCTGTGCTGCCAACTCCAACTGACTTAATCAAATACGCCGATGGATTGATAGATGCTTCATAGAGTTCTCTATTTTTTCCAACAATCTTGGAATCAATGAATAGATCTTCCATTTGTCTGCACCAAACAACTGGTCTTGACAAATCTGGATCATTTATATTTCCTGGTCCATAATATGGATTAGTTGAGACAACATTTACACTATCAATACTTGTCACAACTCTTTCTTCTTCTTGAAGAATTTCTGTTTGATTTAGGGAAGGAGAATAACTAATTGTTAGAGTATCTCCAATTTTTACAGTATCTAAAACTTCCCTTTTAATAACATCTATAGAACCAGATCCTTTATAGAAAATGACTTTAGAAGTGTCACCTTCTTTTGGAGCCTCGGTAAATGTTATTATGTTTCCTCCTCTAAAAGTGTACCCCTCTCCGGGGATTTGTAGAATGTCATTTATGAAAATTAATAAAGTATAGTCTACTTTTACTGATGATCCCGGAGCAGCGATGATAGAAACTGTCTCTCCTGCTTTCTTTAATGCAAAAATTCTTCTATCACCATCAAAAAGATCATCAAAACTATCTAAAACATCTAAGTCCCCAACACTCCATCCAGAAAACTTATCATTAATTGTTTTTTCTATTGTGATTGTAAAAGGAACATACCCACTTGTTGTTGGAATTCCCGTAGAACCTCCGATTGGTAAAGTTAAAGACTCACCTTGACCATATCCAAACCCAGTTGATTGAAGTTCAAAATCTATAACACTTGATCCTTGTCCAACAACAACATTTATTGAAGCAGACTGACCAATTCCTGGTATAGAACCACTCGCATAAACTAATGGAATATTAGAATATGATAGTGGATAATCAAATATTACATATGGTGGATTTGATATAGTATATCCAATCCCCGGATTTGTAACGGCAACACTTACAATATTTCCATTTGATACCGTTGCAGTTCCAATAAAGTGGATACTTGGAACATTCGTTGTCGAAGTCGCAACACCAACTCTAACAGTTTGTACTCCTACTCTATATCCAGATCCACTGTTCCCAATCGAAATAGACTGAATAGTCCCTGCAGCGGAGACAATCGCGGTTCCACCTGCTGCAACAAGTGGTTGATAACCGAATCCAGCACTAGATCCAACCGAAATAATTATTCCTCCTCTTGGGAATGATGAAATACCTACATCATATCCTATTGATTTTGCAGTTCCAACGAATGTTATTTTTGTTTCTCCAGATGATTCACTTAAAACGTAGTTTTGAGTTGCACCAGCATTTTGGAATATTTCATTGATTAAAATAACTCCGTTGCTAGTGGATATACCTGTTATATTAGAACCAGATGATTTTAAACTAAAGGTATTTGCTATTCCAGTAAAAGAACCCGAAATATCATCAAAAATATAGTTTTTATAATAAGTTTCATTTGTTCCGTTTATTTCACCAGATCTCATAAACATTCTTCCGTGGAATTTCGAACTAGTCGATACTCCTAACCAATATCTAGAATCTGGAGCAGCAGTAGAAGTTGTTAAAGGAATATTTCCATATGGTGCAGTTACAAAATTAATAGAATTTCCTACAATATTATAATCACCAACAACTTTAGTTACTAAAGAACCTGTAGAATAACCTGCGTAATTTGTACCTAACCAAGATCTCTTTACTCTAATTCCATTGGTGCTACCTATACCAACACCATCAATTCTTAAAATTTCACTGCCAATTCTAATTAAATCTCCACCAAAGAAAGAAGTTATTCCAGTAAAATATATTATATCATCAATAGATGAAACTCCTCCAGCAAGAGTTGTTGTTTGTGAAGTAGAAACTATAGGTGACTGAATATTATTATCTAACGCTATTAATACTTTATTATTTTGATTGTGTGCATATAAAGTATGAGAAGTTCCTATTCCAACACTTGTTAGGTCAAAAGTTACAGGAATTGCTTTAAGAGCATTCTCTGAACTTTCGGCAAATTTTAAAGTTTTTTCGTCTATTTTTACTACGTATATTGTTGATGGTAGTTTATCGGTAGTTCCAAGTCCAACAACCGATGTTGTAGCAATTCCAATAGATTGATTGGAATTAATTCCTGCAGACGAGTAAGAAAGTTTTTCTCCCGTAACAAAGAAATGATTTGGAATTGTTACTGTATCTTTAGTAATATCTACAATAGTATTAGAATTACCCAAAAAGTCTCTAACAAAAATTGGTTTTGTTTCGTAAGTTAATCCAAATGCTCTCTTGATATCAGTTTCAGTTCCATAATAGTTAGAGAAATCTGTTTCAATAATCGCATTATTCAGGTCAATTTGATCAGGTAAATTTCCTACCTCATCAAATGTAAAGGCATTCATATATACCTTCACTGCAACATCGATATTTGGTAGAGGAGTAAATGTTAAATTAGTAATAGTAGAATTTACAGAACCAATCGTCCCTAAACCAGCAAATGTTGCAACAACACCATACTCTGTTTGGAAAGTTTGAGAGTGAGTTTCATTGTCGATAACTAAAACTTCAGACATCTGATGTCTATTATTAGTAATATCGGATACTTGTACAATAAAATATGCGGCTCCTGCTGTTTCTGGATAAGTTCCAACTACATTTGCAGTTGGAGAAGATGTAGATGCTATAGAAGTAGAAGTTGAACTAATAAGAACATGTCGCATTTGATATGTTCCTATGCCAGTCGAAGAAGTATCTGCAATTGAAACATTAATGAGATTGACGGTAGCAGCTATACCTGGATTTGGTTTAAAATCTAAATTAACATTAGACCCTGATATGTAAGCATTATATGTTCCTATTCCCGCACCAACATAATCTTCATTAGAGAGATTGTTTAATTTTCCAAATTCTAAAATTTGAACATTGGTTCCATCATGAACTAAACTAATTTCATCATATTGATATAATCCTGTTGGGGTTCCCATTTCCACTAAAATCTTTGAGGAAGTGTATGTTGTAGCAATTCCAACAATCGTGGTAGTGGTTCCCGCAGAAACAAAAATACTTGAAGATGCAATACTAACACATCCAAAATTAATATTACCAACAGAACTTAAAGTATCCTTTAAATTGTAAGAAATGGTTGTTACATCGTAATCATTTACCTCGTATTTGATTGGATAGAATTGTAATATAACGTCTGTTCCATCAATTACAACATCATAATATCCCAAATCATCTATTCCCTCAAGTCCATATTGATTTAAATATGTAAGATTATTATTATCAATTAAAAAAGATGCAATAGTCAATTGTCTTTCATCAGTATATCTCGTATCTCTAGTATAAATGATATACTTTTGAACTCTAGCAAAAGAAACAGGAGTTCTGTGAATAATACTGTATTGAAGTGATCTTGGATTACTATTAAATTGACTGCTTATATCATCAATAAGGAGAACTCTATTTCCAACAGATTCGAAATAATCATTTAGAATTGCACTATTAAATATTATTTCATTAGAAACTAAGTTTGAATTTATATTTAAAGCATTTTCTCTTACTAAATCAAAATTATAAACACAATTCAAATCAACTATCCCAGTTAGATCAATCTTTAAATCAATATCTGTAGTATTGGTGGTTAATCCAACAATCATTGAGTTGGGATTAAAAAGTTTCGATTCTAATTGATAATCTGAGAATTTTTTAAACCCTGCAGTATGATTTAAATTACTTACTGCATCTTCCCAAGTATCATAATCAACTGTTGATTTTAGAGAATATGAGAAGTTTTGATAATAAAAACTATCTTGAATTCTTTGTGAGTTCTCATTTAAGAATCCAGCGTTATATGACCAGTTACCCAAAACCTTCGAAAAAGAATCGAGAGTATAATCTGAGTCATAATTAATCGATTCCTTTATAAGTGCCTGAGAATTTGAAGATCTTCCCAAGATAATTCTACCAACCTCAAAGTCTTCTCCAGACTCGATGGACACATATTCTGTAATGGGATTCCATCTAATTAATTTTCCAATATTGTTATCACCTAAAATACTAACTTCTTCACCAATGAAGAAATCATTTATTTTTAATTTAACATTAAAAATTGGAAAATGTTTTTCAGGAATTGCTCTTCCAGAAGATTTTGCGGAATCAAATTCTCCTGGTTCTTCTCCGGAAGATAGTAAACCAGTTAAATTATAAACAATACTTGCTCCCAAACCACCATAATTTGGATTTATACTTTTAATTTTAAATAATTCATAATTATAATTTTCAGAATTATAACCTTTATAAGTTGATCCTGCCCCAACAGTTTTTATACCAACATTTTCGATTAAAACTTTGTCATTGACCGAGAATGGGAATCCTCCCACAGTTGTAAATCCAACAGAAAGAAAAGCGGTAACGTCTTTTGTTGCTGGGTTGTAAGAAACACTGGAAATCCCAACCCCATTACAATTTTGTGTAGGAATGATTGTAGGATTTACTGCAAATAATCCTTTTGTATTTTTGAGAATAGTTACAGTATCATTTTCAGTATTATATCTTAAATCTATATCTAGAACTGGTTTTCTAGTGTTTCCATCAATAACAATTAATTTTGGAGCAGTTATATAACCAATACCCACAGATGTAACGCCGACAGAATCAAAGGATGATAAAGGTTTTACCTTTAAAACTTGAGGTATTTTTGCTATTGGTCTAACTGTCGAATCTGCAGAATAATCAAAACCAATATTTTCAATTTTAACTTTTTTAATTATTCCTATCGATGAACTTTGTGGTTCTAAAAGTGCATTAGATCCAGTTTTACTTGAAATCGTAGATATTCCTGGAATAACATCAAATCCAAAACCTTTACTGACAATATCAATATCTTCAATAGGTCCAAAGGCTGTGATAGAATTTGTATCATACTTTATTAGTGAATTATTTTTGGTATATTCAGTTGATTCTGGATGTTCTAAGAGATTATATGTAAACGTAGAACCAGTAGAAACAGTTACATCATAAGATCCTGTATATAAACTATCATTAACAAAGATAGTATTATTTTGATATGCATCTGTATCAATAACTATTTCTTTTTTATTAGTTGGAATTGATATTAAATTTGCAGGTGTTAAGTTGTAAAATAAGAGTTGTGGGGTATTTTTGTTTATAGTTACTGATACTTTAACGCTTGTCGATACACCCGCTGTACCAATTTTTTCCACTACTAAATTATTATTTTCTATCCTTTCATACTTTTTCGAGAAATTCTTGTCAGTAAAAATATTAAAATCAAAAGATGCTACTGTAAGTGTACCCTGACGATGAAATAAAGAGGGGTCAGAAAGATCAAAATGTATCGTTGAATTTCTGTAAATGTCTATCGGTGGATTAACTAACGATAAAGTTCCACTAGAAGAACTAGTGATATTGACAATAGATGGTTTTGAAGAGGTTGAATCATAAAGAGTTTCGGTTAGTTTTATAGTATCTTCATCTACAACGTAAACATAATAAATTTTATTATTCTGCAATCCTCCAGAGGGTGACGATGAAGTGTGAATTGCAACTTGACCATTGTATAAATCGTGGTTAGAAATATTAATAGAATTTTTCTCAATATCAATATTTGCGGATGCAAATGTTTTTGAATTAACTGTTATTCTTCTGTTATATTCATTGTACTTAACATAAAAAGTTGTTGCTATAGAAGGATTTACTGATATTGTGATATTATCACCTGTTGTTAATCCATGCGTTTCTGCTGTGGAAACGATAGCAATATTTTTATCAATCCTGCCTGTTAGAATATTTGAATAGTTTGTTTTAAAACTATGATAAACTCCTGTCCCAATTCCAGTAAAGAAAACAGTGCTTTGACTTGATGTTGTTGAAGCAATTCCAACAAATGTTCCTGTTGTCCCTAAACCAACTTTTACTGTAGATATACCAATTAAATCTGAAGTTAATTTTGCTACAAAGAATGTCGCTCCATCAGAGACGTTAATTGAACTGATGCCATTAGTAGAAATCGCTATGGTCGATCCACCGTTTGAATTATAGATTAAACTATCTCCAGTTTCTAATCTATGGTCTGGGAGATAAATTGTTTTAGTTGAAATAAAAGTTTGAGTAATTCCAGCTCCAGGATTTGAAAAAGTGAGAGTTGATCCAATACCAACTCCAGAAATAGTTCCAAGACCAACTGATTCTTTTGGATTAAAATAAATTTCTTTGTTTCTTAAATTTGAGAAGGTTGTACTATATCCAGAATTGACATTGAATTTTTTGGAAATTTCAAATATTGGTGTATTTGCTGTATGAGCAGATCCTACCGTCCCATCAATTTGTCTCAAAACTCTAATTCTGGAAGAAACTGGATCAATATTTAAGACTTTTACTTTTTCATTTTCAATCTGTAAAATATCATTTTCTTTAATATTTGGATAAAACAGATTTCCAGTCACTGGAATATAAGTTACAATTCCAGTAATACCAGTTGATGATATTCCTAAAGAGGTAGTTCCAACTCCAACAACTAAAAGTTTATTTGTTGTTATTCCTGCTCTATAAGATCCTTCAATAAAAGATGATGTTGTACTTAAACCAGAAATTCTAATTAAATCAAAATCATTTAAACCATGAGGTAATGATGAAAATCCAATAAAACTTCCATCACCATTTAAAGGATAAAATTCAATATTATTAATTGTGGTGGAAGAAAGACTAACTGAACTTACTTCTTTACCAGATAATCTTGATACTTTTGCAGAAAATCCTTGACCTTTTGTATTAGAAGGATTTAATAATATTTTATCATTTACTTTATAATTTAATCCCCCAGTTATAATTCCAATACTTTCTACAGAACCTACGCTTGTGGTTTTTATTTGAGATGTTTGTTCTTTGAATTTATTTGGGAAAATGAGATAATCATAATTACTATTTTCTTCATTAAAGTTATATGAAGATGAATTTCTCAACCAACTGCTGGTATTTAAATTGTACTTATCTTGATTAGATGCTGGATTGAAATTAAATTTATTTGGTGAAGAATGATAATTTTTTCCAATTAAATATGGGAATTTTGGTCTCCTATATCCACCAAAAATTCCACCTTGATCTAAACTATCCTCAAAAGTTGCAAAATATGCATAAACTCCATTTGGGAAATCTGGAGTTTTACAAAATCTTCCGTTATTTTCGTCTAAAACTGTTTCATCATCTGAAGGTAAAAAGTCAAAATCTTCAACAAAAAATTCTGAAGGGAAAGAAGGTCTATTAGACTTTAGAGATTGTTTGTATCCGGATTTCATCTTAACGATTAAACCGCCGCCATTTTTAGTAGCATATCCATAAGGGCCATAAATCGGATTTCCATCATAAGCCCATCCAATTATGGGAGAATGATTTTGATTTGTAGTCGATGAAATAATCTCAGTATTGTTGAGAGTGTTGAGATCTGGTTCAAGATATAAAGGATTGCCTGATATATCAGATGCATATGAAGTTTTTCTTAACTCTCTTGGTGCATATAAATGACAGTATTGGACCCCATAATCTTTGTTGAGTGCTTCTACCAATACACCATCATCTTCATTTAAGATATCAAAATATTTTTTAAATAAATTGATAGTCCAAGTTTTTATTTTTGTTTTAAACTTCACTCCAGAACCTGGAGAAACTATTTTAAGTGTTGTTAGATTCTGTGAATAACCTTTTCCAGAATTAATGATTTTTACAGAAGTTATTTGCCCATTTGTAAGAATAGGGGTTAAGGATGCACCTGTCCCATCACCATCTATTATTATTTTTGGAGGAGAAGTATAGGAATCACCATTATCATTAACTAAAACTTCAGATATTTTTCCATCAACTACTATAGGATATAAAGTTGCTCCAGATCCACTGTAAACTTCAATACTTGGTTCTCTAAAGAAGTTTATAATATCTGAAGATCCATATCCTACACCACCGTTAATCAAGTGAACAGAAGTAATTTCTCCTTGAAAAATTGGTTGAACTGTACATTTGAATTGTTGATTGGAAATTGAAGCAATTCCAATATTACCTACAATATCTACTGTTATGTTTGGGTAATTAAATATGTGAGTTCCTACACCAACACTGTCAATATCAACATATTGTTTTGTTTTATAGAAAAAGTCTAAACTATCAGTTGTTAATCCAACATTTGATAATTTGAATGTGTTGTCGGTTAATTTTGTAACATAATATCTTGATGTAGTTGAAAGACCACTAGCAGAAGATCCATCTACACTATATGTTACAATTTCACCAGAGTTGTAACCATGATTTTTTATAGTAATTGTATTTAAAGATGTATCAATTCCAACAGAAGAACAAGTTCTTTTTTTATTCTCATATCCACTTCCATTGTTCATTACTACAATAGAACTTACTAATTTCTTTTTATTAAATGCCTCAAGAGAATGATTCCCTTTACCATATCCCGTCAATGAGATAGTATTAATTCCTAAAACAGAATCATTAAATGTTTTATGGAGTTTTACTGTAGTAGAATTTTGAACAGAAACATAATATTTTGAATCTGTTGTTAATCCAGAAATGCCATCTTGAGAAAAAGTTTTGTATATGATTAATTCATTATTTCTAAATTTGTGGTAAGTAGTAAATCCTAAAGTATTATTTGTGATATTTACAATTCCACTCTTTTCTTCGGAATTAAAAGAAACTTCGTGTAAAGTGTCTGTTAAAATTGCTTCCGCAGTAGCATTGGCACCATTTCCTCCAGATATAATAACCTTTGGAGTTTCTGAGTAATCAAATCCAGGGTCAGAAATCCTTATCTCTTTTAAAAATCCTTTTATTGAACAATAACCAGTAGCTCCAACTCCTATTGCGTCTTGTATGATTAATTGTGGTGGATTAACAATGTCATAATTTTGACCGCCACTAATAACTTCTACTTCTTCAATATCTCCATAATAAACTGAATCTTTTGATTTATAGTTTAATACTTCAACTCCATTGACGAAAATACCCGTTTGTCCAGGTAAAGTTGCATGGATTTTTCTGTCATTTACTGGATTAGAAATTTCTCTTAAAAGTTTTTGGTGTGTAAGAGATTTCTCTTTAAATCTTAAAATTTCTATTTTATTGTTTGTTATGAATTTTTCAGAATCTAAAGTGACAAAAATTTTATTGAAGATGTTAGATCTACTTCTAGATAATTGTATACGATTTTGATCTACTCTTTTTACATAATAAATTCCCTCATCAAACAGAGAACTTATAATAGTTTCCCCATTTTTTTGTGGAGTATAGTAAACAGCATCGCCAGTATAAAATCCATGATCAACACCTGAAGTGATTGTAAAAGTGTTTCCAGCACCAACTAATCCATCTAGTGTATATGATAAAATTTGAGGATCAATCGACTTGGAATAATATGGGAGAGATGAAGATGATACTAAAGTTTTATCTTTTAGTTGATATGTATTTTGAACATTAGCATCAAAATTATTAATAGGATATTTTGTAGATGAAGTTTTTAATCTATTTCTCTTAACAGTAAAAGATAGAGTCATATTTAAAGTCGTAGGTCCTTCACAATTAAAAATTCTACTACTTAAAATATTCGTAATAGTGAAAGAATATGAAGAGTTATCAGAACTAGTAATTGTTATTCGATCATTAACTCTGAAAGAATGCATATCAAATAAAGTAATTTCATAATTCTTTGATCCTACTAATTTTATATTCTTTACATTAAAAGTTGTGGCAGTATTAAAATACCAGTTGTTTAATGACTTTTCTTTTGGAGAAATTCCAAGAGTTTTTATTTTGATAGTTTCTCCTGGAGTATGATAATACCCAGAATTATTGATGTTTAAAGAATTTAGAACTGAACGAATTTTGATCTTAATTTGATTTGTTGATCCAATTCCAGCAAAAGAGTATGCAAAAGTATTAATATCAATTGAAGTATTATCTGGTATTGTTTCTGTATTATTAGTGCATTGAAAGAATTGAGTAAATGATTTAGATTTATAACTAATAATTCCAGAGTTTCCACTTGGATACTGTACAAAAAGTTCTCCACTTTGTGGAAATCCTACAGTTGAATCGACATCAATATAAGTTTGACCTATGGAAACTTGACCGATTACTTTTGTTTTAGGATGAACTGAGAATTTGCCATAAATTGCGCCGTCTACTATGATATCTCTATCATATCCAGAATCTAAACTAATTTGATAGTATGAATTTGTATTAACACCTACGTTTACTTTTTCAACCTTTGTTATTGGCGCATTAGCCGCATTAATGTTACCATAAGTATCTTGTTTTAAGGTTAAATTTCTTAACTCAAAAGGATTCCCCGATATACTTTCTACAACTAAGTCATTGGTTATTTTATAACCAGCATCCGATGGTCTAAAAAGAAATTCTCTTGGTTTTATTATTTCTACATTTTCTCCATAAAGAGCAGAAAAAAGAATTTTAAAGGACTGATCTGTTCCTTTTGATGAATAAAAATCCTTTGATTGTTTTATGAATATATTTTGATCTAATGGAAAATCGTTTGTTGGACCACCAGCAACTCTAGGAATTTTTCTAACAGCAAGACTTCTATCTTCAAATCCAGGTAAAAATTGTCTCTTTATTTTTTTCAAAAATTCATTTAAAAATAAAACACTTAGATTTTTAATTATACTACCTTTGGAGTGCTCTAGAGCAAGAGTTGACTTAAAAACCAATTCTTCAGGATTATCAATTTTTTGATATGAAGAAACACCAGAAAAACCTCTAATACATCCAGTAAAAGAGGAGGAAGTTTTTCCAGTATAAGTGATAATTTCATCACCTATTTTTAACAACCCATAAGAATCTGGGAATCCGGAAGTTCCTTTTGGAGAATTATCTAAATCAATATTAATGGTTTCGTTATCAAAAGATATTGGTCCTTCTAAAATAACAGATTGATTTAAGTTCGTTATTTCATTTAATTTTATATAATTATCAATATTTTGAATTAAATCGACTGCACCACCTTGATATTCTTGAGAAAGGTAATATTGTGATAAAAATTCTGAGACGAGAGGAAATTCCTCTCTTACATATTGAGGGAGTTGATTCTTAACAATATCATTGAATTGAACTCTTTTTTCTATCATTTTATTATAATCTTATTAGATTCCCGTTGCTATAACTTGAGGGTGAAGTGTAATTTGATGCCGAAAAATCTAATCCAGAAGAAATCTGATCTTCTATCATTTCAAAATTACTCTTACTTATATCTAGTTGCAAATACAAATCTCTTTTTCCGATAACATCATTTGAATTTGGTATTGCAGATATTTCAATAATTGCTTGTCCGTCTTTATTCTTTGCAGATACAATATTAATAGGATTTAAAGTTATTCGTCCATTTTTATAGTCAATTGACCCCACATTTTCTTTTATAATCGTGTGACTTTTTGAAGATGTATTTGGAACAATAAAAAGAAAAATACTTCCCTTTTCTTTATTTACCCCATCTACCCTATCACCAAGATACAAAGTTTGATTTAATCTATCAATCCTAAATCCAGTCGATTTAATATTGAACATATCTTTTTTGATATGAAATTCATTACCAAAATCAATTTTATACTCGGTAAATGCGTTTAGAACTACTCTCAAATCTCTTCTCATTTGAACTGTAGTTATATTTGAAGTAACAGAGGCATCACTTCTATCGATTATATTTAAAAATTTACTATATTTAAATTTTGCACCATAACGATTCAACTCACTTGATTCTGCATAGTCTTTTACATTAGTGTTAACAACACTCGAAACATATGCAGAACTTGGAGCTGAATTTGTATTATAATTGATTTTTGAATCAACTTCCACATAAAGATACTTCAAATCCAATATGTCTGGAACAATACCAGCGACCGCATATTTTTTGAGATCGTTTTTTATATTTTCTTTAACTAAGTTTGGAATAAAGTCTCCATTTCTTGGTTTAATACTTATAAAGACTTTTCCATATTGAGGCGGAGTTAAATCTTCTCCACCAAAAACTGTAATAGATTCTGTTTCTGGATAAATCCTAGAAGGGATAAGAACCTCATAATCATTAACAGTAAGTGCTCTATTATACGTGGAGTAGACTCTTGGAGCATACTTTTTAATCGATTCTACGGATTCAATAACATCACCACCCGAAGAAGCACTATTTGTCGTTAATAGTGATATACCAGAAGTTAAATTTGTTTCTGTGCCATTTTTTGTAAAAGTTAATCTTCCACTAAACAAAAACTGATTAACACCATTACCAGAGTCTCCATTACTTGCGATATATTCAACTTCAACTATATTACCATCTTCTAATTTTCTACCAAAAATACCATCAGGAAAGAGAAGTTCATATCTTTCATCTTCAATTTCTTGAATAAAATAAATTCTTGATTCTGAATCGAGATCAAATAGATCTTCCTTTAAATTATATTTAACTCTAGTTGAACCTCTTTCCAAAACGAAAACATTAATTAGTTTGGTATCGATTCCAGAATTTGGAAGGATAAATCTTTGATTTGGATTTCTTGAATTTACTGTGAACGAAGTTGAAAGTAAATTACCTTCATAGATTGGCACATTATTGAATGTGGCGATGTTATCAAAAATTGGAACTGTTCTATCGCTTAAAATTGAAAAGACGAATGAAGAATTGCCGAAAGAACCTGATGAAGAGGCTACAGGTCCTTTTTTAAGAACTAGTGATGTTGGTTTTAATTGTTCGGTAGAAGTATCTACGAAGAAAGAAATATTTGCCTCTGCTGCTTTTCTTGATTTTGGAACATATCCAATATTTCTTGCAAGTGCAACAACATTCTCTCTAAGTGTTGCGCTATCAATGAATACTTCATTGGATACCATATTGGCATTATATGAAGTAATATAGGTGTTGTATGCTAATACATCAATAATGGATGAAAGGTTTGACCCCTCAAAATCATAGTCAGTAAAATTTGAATTACTTTTTAAGTAATCAATAAGACTAGTTTTAATCTGGTCGAAGTCCAGATTAGTAAAGTTTAGTAGTGGCATTTACCTAGTTGATTGCAAAACAAACTGTAGTTGTTGTGGCGGAATATCGGCTCCTATGACTTCATACACAATAGTTACATCAAATCCAGCATTGTCATAATCGGGATATGCTTTTACATCAATAACTCTAACTCTTGGTTCATAGTTATTAAGAGACTGCTTTATCTCATCAACAATGACCGAAGCAGAAATATCATCTAAATTCTCAAAAAGAGATTTTGATACATTAGAACCAAAATCTGGATTAAAAAATTTCTCTCCAGGAAGGGTAAATACAATGTTTCGAACAGAACGAGCAATTGCTGTTTCATTTTTAAGTGCAATCAAGTCACTATTCAGTGGATTAGACTGAAAAGTCATGCTAATATCCTTAAAACCTTGACTAACCCTTTCTAAAGGCATTGAATATTACAAATCTATCTTATTTATTAAGGATTTTTAGATTCATAAAGAGGTTCAGTTCCATATTCCCAGTCATCATAGTCCTCATCATTGCGAATTTTTTCATGAATTTCATTTTGATGATAAAAATCATGTTTTTTCGGCGTCAAATCATCATTTGCAATCTCACGAAGCATTTTTGGCTTCTGAATTTTAGCCTCCCAACCATATTCACTTGACAAATATTGAGTTCCCCACTCATTTTTCATAAAATTTTCATCTTTATCGACTTGTTTGGTCATTTTGTGCTCCTGATTCGTTAAAATCAGAACTTTTTGCGGGGTTGCTATCCCGTTCTTGTGCTGTTTTCCAAAAATATTCGTCTTCATGACCCATTCCAAGACGTTCATGACCATTTTCAACTTGATAATAGCGTGTAGAGACCTTAAAATCAGGTGTTTTTGGTTCTTTAGGCGTCAAGCTGTTGTCATAAATGCGTATTCGGTTGTTAGGATAGAGTGCAAACTGTCCATTTTGCAGTTCAATCAGATTATGTGACTTATGTTCTGCTGGATTTTCGCTTGTTGCATAGTCAATCACATCTGGATCCTGATGATAGTTGTCTAGAGTGCAGATATACGTGCCTTTTTGAGGTCCAAAGTCGCGGGTATAACACTCATAATCCATAGATCCAATAAATTGTTTCTGAACTGCAACCACTCCATAGTCCATACAATTCCAGAATTGTAGATTAGGTAGGTTCAGGTCAGGATCTGGTGTCTCAGGACGTGCTACAAAGGCACTGATAGGCAGCTTATCATACATTGCAGCATACTCTGGTAAATATGTCTCA
>Ga0194119_10002835_pt1 | contig 28680 bp, 27 predicted proteins | sample TA2MahC100mmetaG_FD_148620 | JGI IMG/M metagenome (GOLD analysis project Ga0194119, IMG submission 148620) | Freshwater microbial communities from Lake Tanganyika, Tanzania - TA2015018 Mahale Deep Cast 100m | ecosystem: Environmental > Aquatic > Freshwater > Lake | place: Tanzania: Lake...
ATCGCCACCCGCTACGACCGAAACCCGCTCAACTACCTCGCCATGGCAAAGCTCGCCTCAGCGCGGCTCTGGTTGCGCCATTATGAGTCTGCGGCCTAGTGCGATACAACCATCTCGGGTAGCCACGCGATCGCCGCGATCACCCGCCCCGTCCCCGTCAGCGCCCCCAGGTCCCCGGCAGGATCGCGAGGGTTCCGCCCAGTCCGAACTTGAAACGGGCGATGCCCGGCGCGGCGTCCGTGTCGACCCCACCGAGGTCGAGTCGGGCTACGCCAAGGCGGCGCAGTTCCGCGAAGGCCGCCATCAGCACGAGGCGATGCCCGCCCTCCGCCCGGCCGTCGGGCGTCGAGAAGCCGGCGGCCCATGTCGCCTCGTCGCCATGCACGAAGAACAGGCCGGCCGCCGCGGTTGCCGCGCCGCGCTCGGCGACGACGCAGAAGACGCGTCCGGGTTCCTCGAGCGTCGCCATGGCCGCGAGCATGCGACCGGGCGGGCCCGCGAAGCCTCGCGCGCGGCGCAAGCCCTCGTAGCGCTCGACGACTTCCACCACCGCCCGCCGCTCCCGCGTCGCGTGCACGCGCAGTCGCCCCCTGGCCTCCGCCGCGGCCAGCGCGTTGCGCCACTTGCCGTGCAGCAACGCGCGCTGGGCCGCCGGATCGGCGAGCACCGGCACGATCGAGGTCGCGTGGCCGGACATCACGCGGCGCATGCCGGCGCTGCGCGCGACGGCGTCCGCGTGCCGCGCCGCGCCGTGATCTGCGGTCCAGAACGACATCGCGAAGGGATGCCGGCGGAACGCCGCCCGCATGAAGCCGTCCATCGCCGCTTCCATCGATCCCTCGCCCTCGGGCGGAAGGATCCAGGCCGGCCCGCGCAGGCATTCGCGCACGGGCCACAGGCCCCACCAGCGTCGCTCGCAGACGGTCGCGACCGCGCGCTCCCCGAGGGCGAGGAAGCGCATCGCAGCCATCCCGGTCGCGGCCATCGCCTGCGCGTAGGCCCAGCCCTGCTCGAAGGGCAGGCGCGGCGCGAGGGCGAGCAGGCGCCGCGCCGCGGCCGGGTCGATCTCCGCCCACGCCTCCGCCATCATGCACCGCTTCGGTCCGGCTTCGCCGCCGGGCCGCGATCCGCCCCGGCAACATGCGCTCCATGGATCGACACCGGACCATCGCGACGCTGGCGCTGGTGGCGCTCGCCCTGGCGGCGCCGGCGTCCCGCGGCGCGCGCGCAGCGGATCCCGCGCCGAACCACTCGGGGAGCGCGCAGCCCTTCGTCGGCTTCCACAAGCTCGACCCGATCGTGATGCACAACGGCAAGGGCCGCATCGTGATCGAGCCCTTCGTCAGGTTCCGCGAGGAGCATCGCGCGACGCTCGACGGAACCGGCCCGCATGCGTTCGGCGCCGACGCGCAGCGCTTCGCCGCCATGCTGATCCGCCATCGCCTCACACTCCTCTGGCTCGACCGCCGTCAGTCGATCGACCGCGAGGATGTCGCCGGCACGATCGGCTCGGTGATCAACGAGGTCGTCAGCCTCGACGCGGTGGAGTCCGTGTCCTTCACGCGCTTCTCCGTCCGCTAGGGCCGCGGGATCGCGCGCAGGCAGTCGTCGATCGCCTCGCAGAGCGGGCAGGCGCCATCCGCCCCCGCTCCGGGCAGGGCGAATTCGACGATCTCGCCTTCCACGAGGTCGCCGAGGAGAAGACGCTGCCCTCGCCGGAGCGCGGCGAGGAAGGCGATGCGGTCCGCGTTGGCGCGACGCGCGCGCTCCTCGGCGCGCATGCCCATCTCGATGTTGCGCCAGGACCAGTCGTCGATCCGCGCGGCGTTGTCGCTGTCCGTCGGCATGGCGCGTATGGTCGAGGCTGGCTGCCGATCGAGCCGCCATCGCAGCATGCGGAGCGCAGCGCCGGTCCTGCGGTCGATGTCCCACTCCGGTACGAGCGGCTTGCGCTCGGCGTCGAACACGACGAATTCCGTCTCCAGGTCCCGCCGCGCCCCGTCGCGCCTGCAGGAAACCCTCAGTTCGTAGAGGTTGCCTCGATCGCCGCTCGCGCGCCCCGCCGCCATCCGCCACGTAGCGTCGGTGAAACGGTCACGCGTCACGGCGCCGATCCAGTCCGCGGCAGCCGCGGGCGGCGGCTCGCTTCCCCCGCCTGCCGGGGCCTGGGCGCGGGCAGGCGCGGCCAGCAGCACGAACGCGCATGCGATCGCCCGGACCAGCATGGCCCGGTTCACCGGCAGGTCCCGCGATCGGACCCGACCTGCATGCAGGACAGGCCGCCCGAGAAACGCCAGCGCCCCTGCTCCCGCCGGACCGACAAGCCGTTGCTGAAGGAGATCCAGCCCGTCGCGCCACGCCAGCCCTCGATCCCGTTCGAGAACCTGATGGCGTCCGCCCTGGACCTGTCGACGCGGAGCCGCCCCGGCAGCATGACAGAACCGTCCGGCTGCATGGCCACCACGCCCCGCGCGCCGCACTCGACCACCGTCGCGGACGCCGACGAGCAGGAGGCAGGCGCCTCCACACCCGAGGCGATCACGAGGAACAGCGCGGCCTCGACCGCGTGTAGGACGTCAGCCATGGCCGTCGAACCGGTCCGGTCCGACAGGAAACCGGTCCGCTGCGGCGACATCAAACATCGCGCCCGTCGCGCTTGCCGCTAGTGACTTGGGGTGGATAGCTGCGCGGGAGGAACTGCCGTGAACGTCGAATTCGGCGGCGAGATCATCAAGCTCAACTGCAGGGCCGAGGACGAGCCCTATTGCCGGTTCCTGGCCGACAAGGTGAGGAAGCTCGCCGAGCAGCAGTCCGGCGGGGACGCGATGCTGACGCCCGCGGAGCTCATCCTGCTCGCCGCGATGGCGATGGCGGACGAGCTGTACGGGAACGAGTACGGCGCGCCGCCGCCCCCGGCGGCTGAGGGGCCGGATGCGCTGGCCGAGCGCGAGGCGCTGCAGGGCGTGTTCCGGCATCTCTGACCGCCCCTCCCGACGCGCCTTCAGGCCGTCGCGGGCCGCGGGACGAACTGGTCGACGAGTATCCGGTCCGCGAGGGCGCGGATGTCGACGGCCGCCGTGCTCGCGGGAAAGCACGTCGAGATCGGCTGCTGCCTGCGGATGGCAAGGGACACGCTCGCATCCGCGCGCACGAACCCCAGGGATCGCGGCTCGGCCTGCAGGAACCGACGCAGCACGCCGCCGAACTGCCGGGTGAGCGTGTCCGCCTCGATGGCTGTCTGGACCATGTTGGGCGTGATGACGATGCGAGAGCGCAGCGCGAAGGGAAGCGCCTTGACGACGGCGTAGGCGTCCATGATCGACGTTGGCTCGGGCTTGACGACCAGAAGGACGATGTCGGACAGGTCGACGAAGTCGATGACGTTGGCCTCGATCCCGGCGCCGAGGTCGATGAAGAGGACGTCGTAGGCCAGCGCCGCGCGCGCCAGCGCTTCCTTGATCCGTCGCCGCTCCAGCGGCGTCGTGTTGACGATGATGCCATGGGACGGGCGGCCGCTTATCACCGAGCAGCCGATCGACTGGGAATGGGCCACCACGTCCTCGAACGTCGCTTCGCCGAGAACGAAATCGTTGATGTGGCGCTTCGTGACCAGCCCGATCTGGATGTCGATGTTGGCGAGGCCGAGGTCGCCGTCGAACACGAGAACGCTGCGCCGCTGGAGCGCCACGGCGTGCGCGAGGTTGGCGGTGAGGAACGTCTTTCCGACGCCGCCCTTCCCGGAGAGGATCGAAACGACCTTGGCCATGGCGAGACTATGACTGCAGGTTGAAGGCGAGCTTTAGGAGGTTCGGGTCCGATGCGGACAGTTTCTCGTTGAGCGAGCGCGACTGCTGGAGCCCGACCACGACGAACCGCTCGATGATGAGGGCGTTCAGCAGGGTGCCGAGCCGGCGCGTCACGTCGCATTTCGTCACGATCGCGTGCTCGACGCCGCAGCCGCGCACCGTCGCCAGGCTGTCGGCCGTCTCGCGGGCCTCGAGGCCCGCCGGGACGACCATGACCGGCGCCGCGGAGAGGCGCTCGGCGAGGGAGAGCGATTCGTCGACGTCCATGACCCGCCAGGGATGTATCGACGGCGCATCGGCAAGGATGCAGTCGACGCGGCCCGCGCCGCGCAGGGCGGCGTTCACGCGCTGCGCCTTCTCGACGCTCACGAGCGGCAGGTCGAGCAGTCCCGCGAGGTGCTCGAGCTGCGAGTCGCCGCCGAGCCTGTCCTTCTCGAGGCTGACGAGCATGACGCGCTTGCCCGCGGCGACCAGGGTGGCCGCGGCCTTCGCGATCGTCGTCGTCTTTCCGGCGCCCGGAGGCCCGAGGAAGAGCAGGCACCGCTTCTCGCACGCGAGATCCACGAAGGGGCGCGTCCTGAGGCGGCTGCGCAGGTAGGCGTCGACGAGCTCGCCCGAATCCGTCGCCTCGTTCTCCGACGCGAACTGCTCGAGCCGCGCCAGCACCGCGCCGTCGAAGCCGGCGGCCTGCATGCGACGCTTGGCTGCCTCCATCACCGGCTCGCGCGGCGCCTGGACCGGATCCGGGAGCGAAACCGTGAACTCGACCGAGCGCGACCTGCCGCCGCCGTCGACGCGGACGACCAGGGCCTCGTCGCCGAAATTGTCCTTGATGTAGCTGTAGCCTTCCGCGATCGAGGATGCTGTGAACGTCGTGGTACGCATCAGAGCCTCTCCACGATGATGAGGTCGACGGCCTCGTCGATCTCGCTCTGCGAGAGCACGGGTGTGGGCAGGCGCTGCCTGCGGACGAGTTCGGCGATGCCCGGGCGCAGCTGGTCCGGCACCACGAGGGCCGGCGGCAGCTGCGTGGTCCGCGCCCGCTCGCGCTGGCCGACCGCGTCGATGAGGCGCGCGAGGTCGGTGGCCGCGCCGGTCGCCATCGGCACGCCGTCCGAGCCCCTCGGCACGTAGAGATACGCCGGGAGGCGAAGGTCGGCCGGGTCGGCGAAGTGGAGGCAGATGGTCCGCCGGATCCGCCTGCGGACCAGCTCGGCCAGCTCGCCGGGGTCGCGCGCCTTGGGTGCCGCGTCGGCGCAGGCCTCGATGATCTCCGCGAGGTTGCGCACGGGTACGCCGTCCTGGAGAAGGGAGCGCAGCACGTTCTGCAGGGCGGGCACGCTGACCGGCGACGGCATCACCGCCTGGACGAGCTTCTGGTTCTCCTCGCCCATGCCGTCGATCAGTCGCTGGACCGAGGCGAAGCTGAGCAGCTGCGGCAGCTGCCGGCGCACGATCTCGCCCAGGTGCGTGACGAGCACCGCCAGGGCGTCGACGGCCGTCGCGCCGCGTTCCTCGGCCGCTGCCTGCCAGGACGGGTCGATCCACAGGGCGGGCAGGCCGAAGGCGGGGTCGGTGGCATCGATGCCGGCGAACGGGAACTGCGTGCCTCCCGGATTCAGGACCAGCAGGCGCTCCGGCATCAGGCGGCCACCCGCGATGCGCTGCTCGCGCAGGAAGACCGCGTACTCGTCGTCCTCGAGCTGCACGTTGTCCTGAACCCGGATCGACGGCACCACGACGCCGAAGTCGCGCGCGATCTTGCGCCGCATGTTCTTGATCGCGTTGACGAGGCCTGCGCCGTCGTCGCGGCGCAACATGCCGAGCAGCGCGTAGCCAAGCTCGACGCGCAGCTCGTCGAAGCGCATCTCGTCGGACACCTCGGCGCTTGCGTCGCCGGAGGTGCTCGCCGGAGCCGCGGCGGCGCCAGGCTCCGAGGGTCCGGCGAGCGGGCCGGCCAGGCCGGGCACGACGCCCGCGTCCGCCGTTCGCGCGAGCAGAAGCCCCGTGCCGAGCATCAGGATCGCGATCGTCAGGAACAGCAGCGTCGGCATGCCGGGGACGAGGCCGATCAGCACGAGGATCGCGCCCGCGACGACGAGCACGTCCGGGTAGCGCGCGAACTGGCGCGTGACCACGCTGTCGGTCGTCTCCGTGCCGCTCGTCTTCGTGATGATGAGGCCTGTCGCCGTCGCGATGATGAGCCCCGGGATCTGCGCCACGAGCCCGTCGCCGACCGACAGCGTCGTGTAGGTCTTGAGCGCCTCGCCGAAGGCGAGGCCGCCCTGCACGACGCCGACGACGAGTCCCCCGACGATGTTGACGAGGATGATGATGATGCCGGCGATCGCGTCGCCCTTCACGAACTTGGAGGCACCGTCCATCGCCCCGAAGAACGAGCTCTCGTCCTCGAGGTTGCGGCGCCGGCGCCGCGCCTCCGCCTCGTTGATCAGGCCCGAGGAAAGATCGGCGTCGATCGCCATCTGCTTGCCCGGGAGCGCGTCGAGGGTGAAACGCGCGCCGACCTCGGCGATGCGCCCGGACCCCTTCGTGATCACGAGGAAGTTGATCACCATGAGGACGGTGAACACGATCGTGCCGATGGCCAGGTTGTCGCCCATCACGAAGTGCCCGAAGGCCTCGATCACGCGACCCGCGCTGCCGGCGCCGTTGTGCCCCTCCGACAGGATCAGGCGCGTGCTCGCGACGTTCAGCGCGAGGCGGAACGTCGTCATGACGAGCAGCACGGTCGGGAAGGAGCTGAAGTCCAGCGCGCCGCGCACGAAGATCGTGAGCGACAGGATCACCAGCGATCCGGCGAGCGACAGGGTGAAGAACACGTCGAGCAGACCGGCCGGCACCGGCAGGATGAGGATCGCGACGACGCCCAGCACGCCGAGGCTGAGCAGGCTCGGCCCGGCGCGCGCGCGGTCCAGCATGCCGCCAGCCGCCGCGACGGCCTCGCGCAGCGCGAGCACGCCGCTACGCACCGTAGCGCTCCAGCTTGTTGCGCAGGGTCTGGATCGAGATGCCGAGGATCGTCGCGGCCCGCGTGCGGTTACCGTAGCAGTGCTCGAGCGTCGCCTTGATCAGCTGCTCCTCGATCTCCGCGATCGACCTGCCCACGAAGGCGCCGATCCCGCCTGGACGCAGATCATCGGTCGGCGCCGACGGCGGCGCGGGTCCGTCGACCTCGACGGGCACGGCCTGCGCCGGAGCCATGGGCGCCTCGGCAGGGAGGTCACGGGGCGCCGCCGGCGCGGGAGCGACCTGCGCGACGCGCTCGGCGTAGCTGCGGCTCGCCAGCGCCGCGCCCTGGTGGCGCGTGAAGATAATGTCCTCGGCCTCGATCGAGGCCGAGTTGGCGATGAGCACCGCCCGGTACATCGTGTTCTCGAGTTCGCGCACGTTGCCGGGCCAGTCGAAGGCCTCGAGCCGCGCCATGGCGCCGGGCGAGATCGCCTTGGGAGGCAGCGTGTTGCGGGCGCAATGCTTCTGCACGAAATGCTCGGCGAGCGGGGCGATGTCCAGCGGGCGCTCGCGCAGCGGCGGCAGCTCGACGTTGATGACGTTCAGTCGGTAGTAGAGGTCCTCGCGAAAGCGCCTCGCCTCGACCTCCGCCATGAGGTCGCGGTTCGTGGTCGCGACGATCCGCAGGTCCACCGATACCGGCCCGCGCCCGCCCACGCGGTCGATCTGCCGCTCCTGGATGGCGCGCAGGAGCTTCGCCTGGAGCTTCAGGTCCATCTCGCCGATCTCGTCGAGCAGCAGCGTCCCGCCCGCCGCCTCCTCGAACTTGCCGAGCCGCCGGGCGAGCGCGCCCGTGAACGCTCCCTTCTCGTGCCCGAACAGCTCGGACTCCAGGAGCTGCTCGGGGATGGCCGCGCAGTTGATGGAGACGAACGGGCCGGATGCGCGCCGGCTCGCGCGATGCACGTGCCGGGCGATGACTTCCTTGCCGGTGCCGGTCTCGCCGATGACCAGCACGGGCGCGTCCGACTGGGCGACGCGGTCGACGACGGCGACCACGCGCTTGAGTTCGGGCGACCGGGCGATCAGTTCCGGCGCGGGTTCGTCGAGGGAGGAGACGATCTCGCGGAGCAGCGCCTCCTCGGCCGGCAGGCTGACGACGTCCCGGATGCCTGTATCGACCAGCCAGTCGGCGTCGACGCTGCGGCCCGCGCGCGCGAATCCGTAGACCGGCGTCGCGCCGGCCGCCGCGCGCACGCATTCCGCCAGCTCGCGGCCGGCCCCGAGTTCCACGAAGACCGCGCGGAACGGCTCGCCGGCGTCGAGGCGCGCAAGGAACTGGCTGGCGCCGTCGCAGGCGACCGGCGCCGCGCCGACGCGCTTCAGGATCAGTGCGAGGTTGTCGATGTCGAAGCGCGTCGCGCCGATCAGGCAGACTGGCGGGCGATTGGTCGCCATGCCTCAGCCGTCTTCGATCTTGAGGACCTCGGTCATCGACACGCTCAGCCGGTCTCCCTGGACCACGAGTTCGCCCTTGGCGACGCGGCGATTGTTGACCCAGATCTCGATCGGTTCGCCGACCTTGGCGTCGAGTTCGATGACGGCGCCACGACCCAGCTTCAGCAGGTCGTTGACCGAAAGCATGGCCTTGCCGAGGACCGCCATCACCTGGACCGGTATCCTGAAGACCGAGGATTCCGGCGGCATGGGCACCACGGTGCCCGCCGGCCCGCCGGATGCGAGCGCCGAGCCGATCGTCGGCTCGCCGAAGTCCGGAAGCGTGGGCGAAGGTTCCTTTTCGTCGCTCATCTCACTTGGCCTCCGTCGCGCCTTCGCCAGCGCCGCGCAGAGCAGCCAGCAGCCGGTCGTAGTCGACCACGATCGCGCCGCCGGATGGCGCCTCGAGGGTGGAACGCAGCTGGCCGGTCGCGCCGCGCGCCACGACCTCGACCCCCTGCGCCTCGAGGAGTGCGGAGAGGCCGCCGCCGTCGCCCTGCAGGATCTCGAGGGTCTGCGGCGACAGCACCAGCCTGCCGCCGCTCGGAGCGCCACCTCGCAGCGCCTCGAGCACGTGGCTCCTGAACAGCGCCTCGATCACGTCGCGCCCGCCCGGGGCGGCGAGCCTTTCCGCCAGGGCGGCGATCACGCGCTCGCTCTCGCGCGCATGCTCGTCGAGGCGTTCGCGATAGGCGTCGCGCAGTCGCGCGAAGGCATCCTGCATGTCGGCGAGCGCGGTCGCCAGGCGCTCGGCGGCGGCGGCCCCGGCCTCGCGCGCCCCGTGGGCCACGCCCTCGCGAAAGCCGGCGGCCCTTCCCTCTTCCTGCGCCGCGCGCTCGCGGGCGGCGGCCTCGTCCGCGCGCCGATCCTCGGGCGCGGGCAGGGCGGGCCGCGACGACGACACGACCGCCGTCCCCGGAAACAGAGGCTCGAACACACCTTGCCGAACGGCCACGAGGCCGGACCCAGCGCTCGCCATGCACCTTCCCCGAAATTCGCCGGTACCTTGGTTGCAACGGCGGGTGGCTGGCGCAGGGATTGGTCCGTTTCAGAGCGTTCGCGGGGGATCACCCGCCCTTGTTCTTTGCCTGGACGAACTGCTCTATCGAACTGCGGACGGACGATAGCCGCCCGAGGGTGCTTTCCATCTTCTGGAAACGGGCCATGAGCGTCTCGCGCTGCCTCTCGAGGCGCTCGCGCAGGGCCTCGATGCGCGCCTGGCGCTTCGCGTTGAGGTCGTCGACCTCCGAGATGGACTGCGCGACGCGACCGGTCTCGGGGCGCGCGTACTGGTTGGCGAGGAAGAACAGTTGCGTGCCGAGCCCGGTGCGGACGGCGAAGCCCGTCTTGTCCCCGTCCGTCGTCGCGCCGGTATAGATGAAGGACATGCCCTCGATCGGCCCGCTGGCGGCGGTGTATGCGCTGCCGGATAGGGAGAGCGCGATCGTGCCGCCGCCGGAGACCTTGAGCGACGCGACGCCACCGGAGAAGCTCAGGGTGTAGCTTCCCGAGGCGTCCTTCGCCTTGTCGCCGAAGCCGGCGAGCGATATGTCCGAGCCGTCCGGCGAGAACTTCAACTCGAACAGGTCGCGTACCCGTTCCGGGTCGTTGATGAGGACGTCGGTCAGCTTGCTCTCGTCGACCTGCAGCGCCCCCTTCCCCAGCGGGTCGGCGGCGTCGGCCGAGACCGAGATCCCGATGTCCTGCAGCCCCAGCAGGCCGGTGGTCGAGGCGACGCTGAAGGTCCGCAGCGCCTCGAGCGTCGATTTCAGGTCCCGCAGGACCCCCACCTTGGCAAGCACGCTGTCGGCCTTGAACGTCCCCGTCACGGGATCGAACTGGCTCTGCTCGTTCGCGAAGCGCATCGCGTCGTTGTAGGCGGCGACGAAGCCAGCGACCTTCTGCGCGATCGCGCCCGTGTCGGTGCCGACATTCAGCCGGATCCTCGTCTGGGGCTCCGCCTGGAGGATCTTAATCGTCAGCCCCGCGATGGCGTCGTCGACCACGTTGACGGGCCGGCGCACGATCGCGCCATCGAGCAGGATGCGCGCCTCGGAAGGCTTCTCGATGGTCTCGGTCGCGAAGGTGGTGGCCGTCCCGGCGTCCGGCCTCATCTCCACCGAGAGGAAGTGGTTCGGCACATCGGTCGAGAAGAGCAGCTGGTGCTCGGTCGCCGACACCGCGATCTGGCTGGCGACGAGCCCGGACGCGGCCGTTCCCTCGTTGGTCCCGTTTATGCGCGCGCGCAGGTCGCCGAGCGTGTCGCCGGCCGCGACCGCGACCTCGGTCACGAGGCCCGCGCGCCACTGCGACGTCGCGGCGACGACGCCGCCCGCGTCAGCGAGAAGCGTCGCCGCCACGCGCAGTTCGCCTCCGGACACCTCTGTCGACGCGGTCGTGCCGGCCAGAGCGTCGATCCGGGCCTTGAACGCCGCCGCGATCGACGCTGGCGTCGCCCCCGCCCCCGCGGAGACCCTGAGCGTGGTCCCGCGCGGATCTCCGAGGCGCAGCGCGAACTCCTGCCCTTCGGATACCGACAGGCCGGTGAAGTCGATCGTCGTCGCGGCGACGGACTGGCCGCCGATCGACGCGGTGCCGGAGGCGATCGCCGGCCGTCCGGCGGCGGCGAGGGACGCGACGCTCCAGCTTTGTACCTGCCTGACGCCGGTCGCCGCCGCCACGCCCGAGGTCGGGGGTAGCGCGGCCGTGCCGGCCGTGGCGTCGGAGAGGGAAAACGGGACGGCGACGCCGGCGGCCTTCGCCGTCACGACCAGCGCCCCGCTGGCGACCTCGGCGGTCAGGCGGCGCGACAGCGTCGCGTCGCCGTTGATGCGCGCCGCGATCTCCGCGGCCACGGCGGCGCCGTCGCTGCGCGCCGTCTCGACGATCGCCGACGACGATATCGCGACCGTGCCGGATAGCCCCAGCGCGCCCGAGGTCGCGAAGACCGCCTTGCGGACATGGGCGCGCGCGGCCTCCAGTACCTCGATGTCGTGGGACGCCTTCGCCGCGATATTCGACGAGGTCACGTTCACGATGTCGGCCGCCGGGCTCTGCGCGCTCGACGCCGCCTCGAGAATGCCGGCCACCCGGCGCGAGGTGGTCGCGGACAGCGTCTTGCGATCGAAGACGCTGCCCGACTTGTCGAAGGACACCTTGCCGTAGAGCTCGGAGACGGCGGAGCCGAGCGCGATCGACTTGCCCCGCAGCTTGTCGAGGGCCGCGATACGCACCTTCCCGGCGTCCATCGTCGCCGTGATCTTGTCGATCTGGAACTGGCGCGCCTTCACGATGTTGTCGACGATCGACTTCGCGTCGATCCCCGAAGTCACGCCCGAGAAGATCGTGCGGCCGTTCGCGTCCGTGCTGACTTTGCTCGTGTTCGTGGTCAGGGCCACGTCCGCACTCCGTCAGTTGGCCCCGCGCCCTCGCGTCAGCGCTGGAACAGGCGCAGCAGGTTGTTAGGCATCTCGTTCGCCTGGGCGAGCATCGCGATGCCGGCCTGCAGCAGGATCTGCTTCGAGGTGAAGTTCGTCATCTCGCGCGCCACGTCGAGGTCGAGCAGGTCGGATCGCGCAGCCTCGGTGTTCTCGATCGAGGTGGCGAGGTTGGTGGAGGCGAATTCGAGCCGGTTCTGCGAGGCGCCGACCGCCGCGCGGGTCTGGCTGAGCTTCACGATGGCGTCGGAGATGGCGGCCGACGCCGCCTTCGCCTGCGCCTCCGCGGAGATGCTCGTCCCGTTGAGCAGCAGCGCCTTGGTCGTGATCGCGTCGACCTCGAAGCTGAGGACGTCCGTGTCGCGCGCCGCCGTGCCGAGCTTGAAGTTGAAGGTCTTCGTGTCCTTCGTGGTGACGGAGTTCGCGCCGACGAGCTGGGGCAGCGTGGCGAGGTCGATGACCCCGTAGTTGAGGCTCTGGCTCGTGTCCGCGGCCTCGAGGGACTCGAACCGGATCGTGCAGACCAGGTTCTTGTCCGCCTCGCTCGAGATGCTGAGATCCCGCAATTCCGCCGTGTAGACCTGGCCGTCCCTCTGCAGCGTGCCGAGGATGACCGGCGGGTCGCGCAGTTCCGGCTCGATGGCGCGCACGGCCTCGATCGAGTCGTAGACCGTGCTCGTGTCGTGGCTGATCACCTTGTCGAGGACGCCTGCGTCGTTCATCAGGCGCGCCTTCAACACGTCCGTCGTCGCCGTGTCCGCGAAGATGTAGAAGGCCTTGAGGTCGCCATCGGTGCGCATCGCGAGCTTCTGCGGCAGGCGCGCGAAGGCGGGGCCCGCCTTGATCAGGTTGACGGAGCTTCCGCCACCCGTCACCTCGAGGTCATCGACCGTCTCCGTCGAGCGGTTGGTGGCCGACGCGCTCGCGGTAAACGGCACGTTCGCGGCGTCCGCGGTCAAGGTCAGGCGGCCGGCCGTGGACGTGGCGGCCGCCGTGACCACCGCTCCCGCGTCGGCATTGACGAGGCCGACCAGCGCGTTGCGGATCTTGTCGGCGGTGTCGTCGCTGCTGGCGACATGGGTGTATGTCTTGGTACCGACCGTCAGCGAGAAGCTGTCGCCGGCCTGGATGGTGCCCGACACGGTGACGTTGTCGACCTGCTTGACCTCCGGGGCACTCTCCGTGGCGGTGGCCCGGGCGATCGCCTGGGTCGTGTTGACGGCGGCCGCGGTCTTGTCGTAGATGTTCAGGACGACCGACCCGATGGCGTTCGGGAAGCCCGCGGTGTTCTTGTTGAAGAGCTCGTTCAGCGTGACCGTCGCACCAAGCTGGGAGAACTTCACCACCTCGGGCTTGCCGGGGACAATCGAGCGGTTGGCGAGCACCACGGTCTGGCTGACGCCCGAGTCCTGGTTCATCACGGTAAGGCCGCGCGTCACCTGGTTGTAGGAGATGCGGAAGACGGAGCTGGCGACGTCCTCCTCGAAGGTGAAGTCGGCGAAGCCGCGCGTCTCGTCGACGAAGTTGAGGTAGTCCGTGTCGGCCTGGTGCGAGACGCCATTGACCCGCTTCGTCACCTCGACCGTGCCGTTGACGAGCAGGTTGCCCGCGAACTTCGTCGTGATGGCGATTCGGTCCAGCTCGGAAAGCAGCGACTGGTACTCGTTGTCGAACATCGTGCGCTCGTTGCGCGAGAACTGGCCAGACGAGGCCTGCACCGCGAGCATCTTCGCGCGCACCAGGATCTCGGTGACGTTGGCCATGGCGCCGTCGGCGATCTGCAGCAGGCTCCCGGCCTGCCGCGCGTTCACCGTGGCCTGCTCCATCGCCATCACCTCCGCCTTCAGGGCGGAGCCGATGGCCTGGGAGGCCGCGTCATCCTTGGCGGACACCACGCGCGAACCCGAGGACAGCTTGTTGAGCGAACTCGTGGCCGCGGCGTCGGAGTTCTTCAGGTTGCGGTGGGCGATGTTCGCCGCGAAGTTGGAGATGACGTTCAATGCCATGTCAGGATCCTCGTCTGTGCGTGCGCGGTTTCAGCCAACGTCGCGCGGTCAGGACTTCAGGCGGCTGAGCTCGCGGAGCATCTCGTCCGCGGTCGTGATCGTCTTGACGTTCGCCGCGTAGGCGTTCTGCGTGACGATCATGTCCGTCATCTCGGCGGCGATATCGACCGTCGACGCCTCGGTTGCGCCCGCGACGATGCCCCCGGCGGAGCCGGTGTTCGCGCGGGAGAGGGTGAACGCGCCGGACGAGACCGTCGCGCGATAGCTGTTCCCGGAGATCGGGGAAAGCTGGTTCGGCGCGGCGAAGGTCGCGAGCGGCACCATGAAAGCGGGCCGCTGGACGCCGTTCGTGAAGGTCATGTTCAGGAAGCCCGTATTGTCGAGGGCCACGCTCGCCAGGCGGCCAAGGCCAGCGCCATTGCCGCGGACCTGCGCGATCTCGAACGTCTCGCCTAGCTGCGTCATCCCGGCGAGGTCGAGCGTGACCTGCGAGGGAACGGCCGTCGTGACCGAGGCGTCCCAGGTGATGTCCAGGGTCAGTTCCCCGCTTCCGGACGAGGGCTGGCCCGTGCCGTCGAAGCCGATGTCGAGCGGGAAGCCGGCGCCGAGCGTGCCGCTGGGCGCGCCCGACAGCGTCGGGCCGTCAACGTCGACGCTCCAGCCGCTCGCCTCGCCCGTCTTTGTCCAGACGACGTCGAGGCGATGCGCGTTGCCGAGGGAGTCGTAGACGGTCGCGGGGGTACGGAAGCCGCCATGCGTGAACAGCGCGATGTCGTCCAGCGACGCGGACACCTCGAGCGTGCCGGCGCGGGACGGATCGTCGTTCGGCGTCCAGTCGAGCGCGCCGCCCGAGGCGGTCTCCAGCCGCTCCATGACGTCGTCGATCGTCTCGCCCGCGCGGGCGACGACCTCGAAGGTCGCGGTGGCGTCGGCCGCCCCGCCGACCCCGGGGGTCGTCACGGCGAATGCCCAGCGTTCGCCGATCCTGGGTTGGCGGTCTGCGATGCGCAGCAGCGTGTGCGTCGGGTCCGCCGGGTCGGCGACCATCGGCCCGGTCATGCCGTTGAAGACGGCGGCCTCGCGCGCGGCGGTGGGATCCGCCGGAAGGTTGGCCGTCACGCCGATGTCGCTGGTCGCGCTCGCCGCCGCCGTGACGCCGGAGATCGACACGGGCCGTAGGTCGCCCTCGGTCGCGCCGGAGATCACGCCGTCGGCGCCGACGGGAAAGCCCATGAGGTACTTGCCGGCGCCGTTGCGCAGGAAGCCCATGGGGTCGACGTCGAAGCTGCCGGCGCGCGTGAACTCGATGCTAGGCGACGCTGGATCGGACCGCACCGCGAAGAACCCGTTGCCGGTGATCGCGGCATCCGTCGCCCTGTTGGTGACCTGGATCGTCCCCTGCGCGTCGATCTCGCGCCGCGGTCGCGCAAGCAGCGAGCCCGGCGCGTAGGCCGTGGCCATGGCGCTCTCGACCACGAGGGACGAGAAATCCATCTTGGTGGCCTTGTAGCCCGTCGTCCCGATGTTCGAGACGTTGTCCGAGATGGTCTGGAACTTCTTGGACTGCCCCGCGAGACCGGAGACGCCCGTGCTCATCGCGCTGAAGATCGACATCGTGCGCTTCCTTCCGTCCCGTTACCTGATCGCGACCACGTCCTGCAGCGCGACGCTGCCGGTCGTGGTCCTGAGCTTCACCCCGTCCGTCGCGCGCTCGACGCTCGACACGCGGACATTCGCCGTCGTCGGCACCGGCACGTCGATGCCGTTCGCGCCGCGCCCGACGACCTGGATCCTGTAGCTGCCGTCCGGCAGCGGGGCTCCCGACGGGAACCTCGGCGACAGCGACACCGCGCGATGCCCCGTCCCGGCCGGCAGGTCGCTGCGCGCCAGCACCGCGCCCGACGCGTCGAGCAGCGAGGCGCGCAGGCCGCTCATGCCCGCGGGTACGTCGATGTCGAAGGACGAGCCTCCGCCCACCACCTCGACCATCTCCGACCTGACCGACACGGTCTGCCCGGCCAGCGACGCCGCCTGCAGCAGGTTCGTGGATTCCTGGACGCTGACGCCGCGCTCCACCGAGCGCGACATGTTCATCAGCTGCTCCACCTGCGAGAACTGGACGAGCTGCGCCGTGAATTCATGCGTGCTCATCGGAGACATCGGGTTCTGGTTGGTCATCTGCGTCGTCAGCATCTTCAGGAACGAGTCGAAGTTGCTGCCGACCAGCTTCTGCCCCGAGCTGGCCATCGCGCTCGCCGGGGTGGCGGCCTTCGCGCCGCCGAGGATGGAGAGATCAGCCATGTGCGCCTCCGTCAGCCTGCATCGGTCGTGTCGACGGCCACGCGACGGCCCTGGCGCGCAAGCCCGCCCTCGATGGCCTCGCGCACGCGCTTCGCCAGCTCTCCGTCGCCGCCGAGCCTGACGCTCACGAGGTCCGGGGACTGGGAGATGCGGATGGACACGGCGCCCTCGCCGGGGAAGACGAGGCGCGCGACCCAGGAACCGTCGGCCATGCGCTGGGCGCGCAGCGGCGCGCCGGAACCGGACATGTGGCGCAGCAGGGCGCCGAGCTCGGCATCGGGAGCGTCCGCCGGGGCGCCAGCTTCCGCCTCGCCCTCCGCCGCGTCTGCGACCGCGCGCAGTGCCTGCTGCTGGCGCGCGTCGGCGCGCGGCGCATGCGCCCCGACCATGGCGGGCGGGATCTCGCGCGGCGCTTCCTCGGAGGCCGCCAGCGCGGCGAGGGAGGCGCGCGCCTCGGGAAGGCCCTGTAGCAGGAGAAGCTCGACGCCGTCGGTACGCGCGCCCGGCCGCGGCGCGTGGCCGGGCTCGGCGCCAGTCATGCGCGCCTCGTGCCGCTTGCCTGCGATGGCGGGGGAAGGATCGCCGGCGGACGGCATGCCGGCCGCCTGCTGCAGGGCGGGAGACGCCTCGACCGAAGGGGCCGGGACATGCGCGGGAGCCAGCGCGCCGCTGGCGCGGGGTGCAGCAAGAGCATGGCTCCGCGTGTCGGGGCTCCGCGTGTCGGGGCTCCGCGTGTCGGCGCGCCGGCCGCGCGCATCCGCGTCCGGCATGCGCATGGGTGAACCAGCCTGCTGGCGCGACGAGGCCGAGGCCATGGAGGGGGACGACGCGAGGGACGCCAGGCGGCCGGCCGTCGGGAACCGATCGGCGACGCTCGCATGCCCGGCATCGGTCATTCGCGTCGTCGCCAGCGCTTCTCGGCGAGACGCGGGCTCGGGGCGGGACGCGGGCTCGGGGCGGGACGCGGGTTCGGAGCGGGGCGGGTCGCGGCGCGTCGCGGGCTCGCTGCCAGGCACCGCGATCGACGAGGCGCGAACAGGCTCGTCGATGGTCCGCGCAGCCTCGCCGCCGATGTCGTCGCCGAGTTCGACCGGCCGCACCGTGGCGAGCATCGCGAGGAAGCGCTGCTGCGCGGCGGCGTCCACGCCGCCGCGGCGCTCGACGCCCGGCCTCGTCGTCGCAACGCTCCGGATCGGATCATTCATCGCCACGCTCCACGCGGTCGCCTGACACTAGGGACCGACAAGAAATCATCAGGCGCACTACGCCCACGCCCCGACGAAGCAAGCGTCGTGCCAGCGCGATGAAACGGATGCCCGTCGTCTTCGAACTCTCCGCCTATCTGGGCCATGCGCCGCTGCTGCTGCGCTTCACGGCGATGCTGATGGCGCTGCCGCTCACCGGCGACGCGTTCGCCGCGATGCGATGGCGCTTCGCGCTGGCCCTGTGCCTGACCGCCCTGCTCGGGGGCGTGGCGCCGGAGTTCCCCGGCGGACGCGGCCTCGCCGAGGCGAGCGCCGCAGCCGCCAGCGAGGGCCTGGTGATCGGGCTGGCGGGCCGCGCGCTGGTGATCGCGATGCAGATGGCCGGCGCGGTCGTCTCCAGCACCATCGGCCTGCAGATGGCGGCGCAGACGAATCCGCTCGAGGCCCAGCAATCGGGCCTGGTCGACATCATCTTTGTGTTCGCAGGGCTCGTGCTGCTGCTCGACCTCGGCTTCCTCCACATGCTTCTCGCGCTGCCGCCGGGATCCGCGGCGGCCGGAGGCGCCGGGCTTCGCGACGCGATCTCGGTCTCGGGCCGCGCGATCGTCCTCGGCCTCGTGATGGCGGCCCCGGTCGCCATCTTCAACACTGCCGTCAACGCCGCGTCCGGCCTCGCGAACCGCTTCCTGCCGGCCTTCCCCGTATCGATGCTGGCCATGCCGCTGCAGATCCTCGCCGGCTTCGCGCTCATCGGTGGGATGCTCTCGAGCCCGGCGCTGCGGGGCGTCGCCGCCGAATTCCTGCGCTCGCTCGGTGGATGACCGCCAAGATTCTTGGCGGCAGCGACTGGCACGGGTCTTGCGGAGGGAGTGGCGGACATGTCCCTGCTCGGATCCATAAACAGCTCCCTCTCGGGGCTCGGCGTAGCCCAGCGCTCGATAGAGGTGCTGTCGAGCAACGTCGCGAACGCGAGCAACCCCAGCTACGTCCGCGAGAACGCGGTCGTGACGGCGAGGCTCGGGGGTGGCGTGGAGATCGCGTCGATCGAGAGGTTCGTCGACCGGTTCCTCGCCGCGAAGCTCGGCGACGCGCGCAGCGAGCTTGCGGCGGCCGCGAGCGCGGCCGACACGCGCCAGCGCATAGAGGACATAGTGGCCGGCGGCGACGAGGCCGCGCGCCTCGACACGATGCTCGCCGGCTTTCGCGCAGATGTCGCGCGCGCCGCGGCATCGCCCTCGGATCCGGTCCTGCGTCGCGCCATCACGGTGAGCGCGGACCGGCTGGCGCGCAGGCTCAACCAGATGTCGGGGCTCCTCTCGGAACTGCGCGGCGCCCTCGACGCGCGCTACGCGGAACTTGCAGCCGACCTCGCGACCCGGCTCGGCGAACTCGGGACGTCGAACCAAACGATCGTCACGACCGCCTACGACACCCGCGCGCTCCGCACGCTCGAGGACAGGCGCGACGCGATCATCGCGCAGATCAGCGAGCTGCTGCCCATCAACCGCTTCGACCGCGGGTCGCGGGACATCGCGCTCTATGCAGGCCAGGGGCGCCCGCTCTTCGACCTCACCGCGGCGCGCATCGAGGTGCGCCACGGCCCCGAGGGCGCGAGCCTGCTCGTCGACGGGACCGCCATCGACGGCGAGATCGACGGCGGCGAACTCGGTGCCCTGCGGCAACTGCGCGACGACGACATTCCCGGGATCCTCTCCGGCCTCGACGAGATCGCGGCAGAGCTGGCGGCGGCGGTGAACGGCGCCCATGCGGCATCCGTTTCCCCGGCGCGGCGTTCCAGCTGGACGTCTGCCTATCCTTTCGATTCGTTCCAGCAGGTCGATCTTTCCAGGACGATCATCATGCTACGCGACGAGACGGGTCGCGTGGTCGCGCAGATCGGCTTTGCCGCGGGGACGACGGCGCATGACACGGCGAGCCTGCGCTCAGCCCTGGAGGCGGAACTCGATCCCGACGGCGATCCCTACCTGGACGTCGCGCGCGAAGCGGGTCGCATCTCCATCTCCGTGAACCAGGCGAGCCGCGCGCGGGGACTCTCCATCGAGATCGCTTCCGGAGGCACCGGGCCAGGGCTGAAGCAGGCGCTGCACCTCGACGACGTCTTCGTCGGTGCCAACTCGGCCGACACGCTCGCCTTCGAGGTCCGCGTCGCTGCCGACGTCGGCGCGCCGGCTTCCGCGACGCTTCGCGTCGCCGGCAACGCGAAGCGTCTCGAGGGCATGGTCGGCCGCGAGATCGCCGTTCCCGGTCCAGTCGCCGGGGAACTGGACCTGCGCCGGGTGGTCGCCTGGGACGCCACGACCCAGACCGCGACCCTCGATCGGGCATGGGGTGCGGCGGCGCCGGAGGCTGGCACCGTGTTCCGGGCCTTCCTCCCCTCCGCGAGCACCATCGCGATGCGCACGGACCTCGCGGCCGACCCCTCGCGGCTCGCGACGGGCATCGTCGACCCGGCCGCCGATCTCGTCGGCGCCCTTGCAGGAGGAGCCGGCGACGGCCGCGGGCTCGAGGCCATGGCAGCCGCGCTCGAGGCGACGCGCGCGATCATCGCGGACCCCGATGGTCGCCGCGCGAACCTTGCATCGATGGTGCGCGACAGGCTCGCCGAGGCGGCCGGCGCGAACGCCGACGCGCAGGCGCGTCGCGCGGAAAGCTCGGCGGTGCAGGATGCGCTCGCACAGCAATTCGCGTCGCTCAGCGGGGTCAATGTCGACGAGGAGATGGCGCAGCTGATCCTGCTTCAGAACGCCTACGCCGCCTCCGCCCGCGTCCTTTCGACCGTCGGCGACCTCTTCCAGCGCCTGCTGCAGATCTGACCCATGCGCATCGGTACCTTCCAGTCCCTCTCCTCGCGCGTCGGCTCGGTACTCGAGCAGCAGCGCCAGATGTCGACCCTGCAGACACAGGCGACCAGCGGTCGGCGCGACACGCGCCTGTCCGACCTCGGCGCGAGCGCGGGCCGGTTGCTCGACGTCGGCAACGAGAAGAACGGCATCCTCGCGGCGATGGACACCCTCAAGGGGCTCGGGCGCACGCTCGACGCGACCGACGAGGCGCTCGGGAACCTCCAGGACATCGCCCAGCGCGGCCGCGCCATGCTGGTCCAGGCGATGGGCGTCACGAACCCCAAGGTCGACCTCTACCAGGTCGCGGCGCAGGCGCGCGCGATGCTCGACGACGCGCTCAACGTCCTGAACCGGCAATCCGAGGGACGCTTCCTGTTCAACGACATCGCGCCGGACACCCCCCCGGCTGCCTTCCGCGACGAATGGACCGTGGCGTTCGACCGTTCGGCGCCCGCGACGCGCATCACGGCGACCTTCGCCGACGGGCTCGCGGTCGATGCGGCGGTCGCGACGCAGGGCGGCCTGATCGACGCCGGCGCCACTGCCAACAACCTTCGCGCCGCGCTCGCCGCGGCGGGACGGCTGGGCGCCGTGGTCGAGATCAGGGCGGATACCGGCGCGCTCTACATCCTCGGGAATGTCGGGGACGCCACGCCGGGCGGCGTCGTCTCCATCGCGGCCGACGTCGCGGGCGCGGTCGAGGCACGCGTCCGCAACACGCGGGAACGGGCGGACATCGACGTGCGCACCGTCGACTACGCGACGGTCGGCGGCACGCGCGACGCGCTCGCGCGACGCGTGACGGGGGGCATCTCGATCGCGCCGACGGCGCGCGTCGACGAGCCCGCCATCGAGAAGCTCGTGCGCGCGCTCCGCCAGCTCGAGAACGCCGACATGCAGGGACCGGACGGCCCGCGCCTCGTCAGGCAGGCGAACGCGCTGCTCATCGAGTCGATCGAGGACTTCGGCGGGCTGCGCGCCACGGTCGGGCTGCGGGCGGGAGAGGTCGCGCAGCTGCAGTCAAGCTTCGAGACCGCGCTCATCGGGGCCGAATCGACCAATTCGGAGATAAGAGACGTCGATGTCGCGGAACTGATGTCCAAGATCGCCGCCCAGCAGGTCCAGCTCGAGGCCGCCTACATGATGCTGTCGAAGTTCGGCGAACTCTCCCTCGTCAACCACATGCGCTGAGGCGCCAGCGATGCTCGCCGAGATCTCCCGCCGACTTCCCTCCGCGCCCCCGCCGCCCAACCTCGGCTTCGCGCGCGAGCCCGCGCTCGCCGACCCGCGGGACAACGTCTACCAGACGCGCGTCGGCCCGCGATGGATCGATCCGGCGCTCGTCATCGACATGCCCGGGGGGCTGGCCGGCTTCCCGGCGCTGCGCTCCTTCGCGGGGATCCAGCTCGAGCGCGCGCGCTTCGGCCCGCTCAACCTGCTGCAGAGCCTGGAGGACCCGCGCGTCGCGTTCCTCGTCTTCCCGGACGCGCCGGGCGCCTCGCTCTACGTGCGCGCGCATGTCATGGCGGCATGCGCGGACGAAGGTTTCGATCCCGCCGCAACGGCGATCCTCGTGATCGCCAACGCGCGCGCGGAGAGCGGCGTGACGCTCAACCTCCGCGCTCCCATCCTGCTCGAGACGCGGCGCAGAACCGCCGCGCAGCACATCATGGCGGAGGGCGAATACCCCATCCGCCATGTTCCCTGAGCCAGGGCATGGCGGACATCTCCACGCGCTACCGCGAAACATCGATCGACGCGGCCAACAAGGCGCGCCTCGTCCAGATGCTGCTCGGCCGGGCGATGCAGCACGCGCGCGCCGGCGCCGCCGCGGCAGCGGAGGGCCGCATCGAGGCCCGCTTCAACGAGAACCTGCGCATCTCCGAGATCGTGACCGTGCTTCGCGGCCATCTCGACCTCGAGCGCGGGGGCGCCATCGCCCGCCAGCTCGACACGATCTACGGCCACGTCCAGGTCGTGGTCATGAAGATCGACGTGCGCGGCGACGCGTCGCTCTACGACCACGTCCTCGCGCTGTTCTCGGACCTCGAGCGCGCCTGGGCGGAGATCGCCCGCTCGCCCGCACCGCCTGCGCCTGCGCCCGCGGCGCCGGCGCCCGGGCCCGCCGCCCGACCGGCCCAGGACGGAGGCGCCCGTGCGGGGTTCTCGCTGCACGCGTGACGTCGTCCTCGGCCTCCTCGCCGTCCTGCTCTGCCACGGTGCCGCGTCCGCCGCGTGCGAGCCGCCCGGGACGCTGAGCCGCGTCGACGTCGCGCGGCTCGACCAGGTCGCCGGCGCGAGCGGCGCGGCGCGGCGCCCGCTCGCCGAGTTCGCGGACGGCGACATCGTCTTCGCGGTCTTCGAGAAGCTGGCCGCCATCGTGATCCCGCCCCCGCTCTCCGGCGCCTACGCCGGCGCGATCGCCGGCGACCAGACGACAACGATCATGCTGCGGCGCAGCCGCACGCAGGCCTTCTCCCCCGCCAAGACGCCGCGCATCCGCGAGGCCGGGCAGACCAGAGTCGTCCCGGTCTCGCGCAGCGACGAGCATTTCGTCCTGCGGCACGGCTTCGCCACCTACGTTGTCCTTCCCGGCACGCCCGGCGTCTCCGCGGGCACGTGCATCGACGACCGCGCCGCGCTGCTCGCCGCGCGCGACGCGACGGTCGTCCGCCTCGCCGCGGGCGGGCGGGTGCGCGAGCTCGGGGGCGAGCGCAGCATCGAGGCCGGCGCCACGCGCCTGCTCCTCACGGCATGCTGCGACCTCGAGGCGATGCGCCCCGAGGACATCGACCTCGACCCCAGGCAGGTCGCCGACGCGGGTCGATTCGCGCGCTACCTCGCGGCCGAGCGTTTCGCGGGCACGGACCTCTCGGTCGACTGGACGGCCGCGGGCCGCATTGCCCACGAGGTGCTGATGCAAGGCCGGACGCAGGAGGCGGCGCAGGTCCTGGCGCGCCTCGGCGGCATCGAGGCCGCGGCCGCGGCGCCCGCCGTCGCGATGCTCGCCGACCTCGCGAGCCTGGGCGCGCGCGTCGACATGCCCGCCTTCCCGCCGACGCCATCCTCCGTGCGGGAGTCGCGCGCGCGGATCGGGCTCGCCCGCAAGCTCCTGGCGGCCTGCCGCGACCACGCGCTGGACGGGATCGCCGATCGCAGGGTGGATTTCGCCGAGGTCCTGCCGGACCTGCGCGTCCTGCCGACGGACATCGCCACGGCGATCCTGCTCTGCGACGGACGGCGCCTCGCCCTCGCGGGCGACACGCGTGCCGCGCTGACCCGGCTGCGCGCGACCGATCGCCCTGCCGGCATGGAGGACAATCCGCAATGGCTCGTCCTCGACGCGTTCCTGCTGGCACGGGCCGGGCAGGAGGAACTCTCGGCCTTCCGCAAGCGCCGCCTGCGCGAACTCCTCGCCGAGAACGGCGAGCGCATCGACCTGCGCCCGATGGAGCGCTTCGCAAGCCCGGTCGAGCTGCTCGGCGACGAGTTCGTCGCCTCCTACCTGGCGGTCCGCGGCGGCAGCTTCGGCGATCGCAGGATCGACGTCGCCGCCATGTCCTCGGCGATCGCCAGCCTTCCACCGGCGGAACTCGCCGCGCGCATCGACGACCTCGCGTCCTGGCGCAGGACGATCGTCGAGCCGGCGCTCGCCGCGCGCATCGACCGCGCCATGGCGCGACGGCTGCTCGGCGCGGATGGCGTCGACGTCGCGGGCTCCCCGACCCATGCCTTCCAGGTCGCGTCGCTCTTCGCGGCCGCCCCGCACCTGCGCGACGTCGCGCAGGAGATGCGCCTCGCCAGTGCAGGCTTCGCCGCCTCGGCAGGGCTTGCCGACGCCGCACGGGGGGCGATCGGCGAGTTCCTTGCCGCTGGGGGCCCGGAAGACGCCGCTCGCATACCGCGCTTCGAGCAGGCGCTGGACCGGTACGTCGCCGTGCGCCGCGCCATCGACGAGACGGCGCTCGCATCGGATCCTGTCTGGCAGCTCGAGGCGCGCGACGTCGCCCTCCGCGCCGCTCTCGCCGGAAAGCGTTCCGCCGTCCTGGCCGGCCTCGTCGGCGACGCGCTTGCCGCCGATCCATCACGGGCCTCGGGGGACATGCCGGAACTGCGGCTGCTCGAGCGCCTGCGCGCGATCGACGCGCGGCCCTGACGGTCCGTTACGGACCATGTTCGATCCGCCGGGCGGCCGGGCCCGGACATGATCGCGTCGCTGGATGGAGATTTCGATGGTCGACAGGGTAGCAGGTGGAGCGGACGCGGCGCGCCCGGTGGCCGTCAAGGCCGAGGCGACGGCGCCCCGGCGCGCCGCCGCCCTGCGCGAAGCCGTCGCGGCCGAGAACCGCGCATCCGTGGTTCCGCAAGGCCTCCTCGAGCAGCGCGACGAGGGCCAGCCCGGAGCCCTCTATGACAGATCGCTCTGACGACGCGCAGACCCCGGTAGGCGTGATCTCGAGCCTGGCGCTCGAGATCGCCCGCCTCGAGGTCGGCGTCCTGGGTGGAACCGCCACGGACGCGGAGCCCCTGACGTCGCTGGTCCGCGAACTGGGCGACATGGGCCGCGGGCCCGCGGCGGGGCGGCTCGACCCGGATTCCGCGCGCATCCTGTCGCGCCTGATAGCGGACCTCGATCGCATGATCCTGAAGGTGGAGCGCGAGCTGCGCTCCATGCGCCAGGAGGAGGCCGGGCACGCGGTCTCGGCCGCGGCTCAGCTCGCCTACGCGAAGAACGCGGCGCGCTGAATGCGCCTGCTCGCCGCAGCCCTGGCCCTGGCGCTCGCGCCCGGGCTCGCAGAGGCGCAGACCATCACGCTCGACCTCGCGGGCGGCGGATCTGTCGCGCGCAGCGCGATCAACCTCTTCCTGCTCTCCACGCTGCTGGCCGTGGCGCCGACGCTGGTGATCGTCGCCACCAGCTTCACGCGCGTCGTCGTCGTGCTGTCCCTCCTGCGCTCCGCGCTCGGGCTGCAGCAGACGCCGCCGAACATCGTCATCACGACGCTCGCCGTGTTCATGACGCTCTTCATCATGGCGCAGCCCACGGACCTCGCGATCACCCGCGGCGTCGAGCCCTACCTGCGGGGCGCGATAGGCGAAGAAGCCGCGATCGGCGAGATCGTGGCGCCGTTCAGGGAATTCATGCTGAAGAACACGCGCCGGGAGGACCTCGACGTCTTTCTGGCCATAGCGCAGCGCAACAGCCCCGAACTCAAGGTCGAGTCCCCCGCGGACATCCCGATCCGCGTGGTCCTGCCCGCCTTCATGCTCAGCGAACTGCGCGTCGCCTTCGAGATCGGCTTCCTGATCTACCTGCCGTTCCTGGTCATCGACCTCGCGGTCTCCGCGATCCTGATGGCGATGGGCATGATGATGGTGCCGCCGGTCCTGGTCGCCCTGCCATTCAAGCTCGTCTACTTCGTGTTCGCGGATGGATGGCGGATGCTCGTGTCCGCGCTCGTCGACAGCTACGCCTACTGACGGGGCGTCAGCCTCCCTCGTCGTCCCCGGCGTCCTCCGCCCCTTCGCCCCAGAGCCTGTCGATCCGTGCGCACGGCGCGCGGATGTCCGCCATGCAGTCGACGACCGCCGGATGGTCCTCGCCCACCCGGCGGCAGGGAACCTGATAGTCGGTCAGGCGCGCCTCGAGCTGGCGCGCGGGTCCGCCGAATGCGTTGCGGTCGACGGGCACGTCGCGCCTGCCGGGCAGGGTTCGCCCCAGAATGGACCGGCAACGCGCGGCCAGACGGGCGAGAAGGATCGGTAACGGACTGGCACGCTTCGTGCGAGGTGAAGGCATCGCGGGTCCATCCCGCCAAATTCTTGACGTGGCCCCAAGACATGTCGCTCTCGATCGTCAACAACTACGCCGCGCGCATCGTCCATCGCCAGGTCGAGCGGAATGACGCGATGGCCACGAAGATGGTGGCAAGGCTTTCTTCCGGATCCCGGGTGATCTACGCGTCCGACGACGCCGCATCGCTCGCGGTGGGGACGCGCCTGCGCGCGGATGTCGGCGCCATGCAAATGGCCGCGGTGAATGCGAGCCACGCTGCTGCCGTCCTTCAGATCGCGGATGGCGCCGCGTCAATCGTCGGCGACATGACCACGCGCCTCAAGACGCTCGCCATCCAGTCTGCCTCCGACCAGCTCTCGGGAACCGAGCGCGGGATGATCGACAGCGAGTACCAGCAGCTGCTGCGCGAGATCGACCGCGTGGCCGCTTCCGCGTCCTTCAACGGTAAGCGCGTGCTTAACTTCACAGGCTCACCAGTACGCCCGACCGCCCTGGTACAGGACGGGAAGAACGCCTTCGGCAACGTCAACGGCGTGGTCTCCCTGGACACGTCGGGAGCGATGGCGGGCTCGCTCTTCGCCGCCAGCTTCGACGCCGCAGCCAACCGGCTTTCGTTAACCAACCTCACCAACGGCGAGAGCGAAGCGCGGACGCTCAGCTTCAAGACGCTCGGCGATCAGGAACGCGAAACCGTCGCGTTCCGCTCGCTCGGCGTAACGATGCAGATCGACCGCAACTTCCCCAAGCAGACGACAATCGCGGCCTCGAACGGGTCGCTGCAGGCAGGCACGTCGTGGCTCGGCCTGAACGCGAGCGCCGCGGTCGCCGAGGGTGCCGCGAACCCGCTGCGCCAGCTCCTGCCGACCGACGACACGGCGCTGACCAGCGCAACATGGCTGGGCAGGTTGCGCCTCGAGGACCTGCGCATGCGGGCATTGCCGAATTTCCGTGAGATGCCGGTGCCGTTTCAGGAGGTACGCTTCTCTACGTCCAACACCGTTCCCCTCGTCGCGTCGCTCTTCGACCATGTCACGCACCAGGTCGAGATCCGCGACATCGATTTTACCCCGGCTCTGGGCGCCTATGAACTCACAGTTGGGACCACGAGTCTCACGCACACGCTCGCTGCGCCAGTTTCGATCTCTAGCCTGGTAACCGGCCTGCAGGCCGATACCGACTACGCCAGCGCGAACTTCACCATTGAGGCCAATGGCAGCGCAGGGATCCGCATCGCCTTCAAGACAGCAGCAGCCGTTGCCACGACCACCGCCACAACGCTCACACTCGATGGAACAGCCACCACAACCAGGAAAATCATCCAGACCGGTGCTGCACCCGCCGCAAATGCGGAGATCGGCCCGGGCGACCTGCGCACCGAGAACGGGACCCAGGGCCGCGACACGTCGCTGTCCGGCGGGACCGGGGTCGCGAAGCTCTTCACGCGCGTGCAGGTCCGGTCCTCAGAAGGCGAGTTGCGGTCGATGTCGGCGCCGAGCGGCGCGAACCTCGAGCTCAAAAAGGACGACACCGTGCTCGTCACGGTCCATAACGGCGCCACCGACAGCACGGCGAAGGAATATCTCGAACTCGCGTTCCGCGTGGGCGGCGTTGGCGGCCTCTCCGACCTCGTATTCACTGGCGACGAGAAGAAGCCAGTGGCGGCGCTGCTCTTGAACTCTCACCGCATGCTCGGCGTCTCGGGCCAGGAGACCGACGGTAACCCCTTCGACTTCCAGGTGGGCGCGACGACGCTCTCGTCTGACACGCTCTCGTTCAAGCTGCCGCCGCTGTCCTCGCGCGCGCTGGGACTAGCCGACAGCCACGTGCGCACCGCGGGCGCCGCCCGCGCGGCCGTCGGCATCGCCGACGCGGCGATCAACAAGACCTCGACCGTCCGCGGCGAGATCGGCGCGATCCAGAACCGCTTCGAGTTCACGAAGCAGAACCTCGCGACGATGGCCGAGAACACCGACAACGGCCGCAGCCTGCTGATGGACCTCGACGTGGCGTCCGAGATGACGCGCCTGACGTCGCAGCAGATCCTCGTCCAGGCCGGCGTCAGCATCCTCGCGCAGGCGAACCAGATGCCGCAGCAGCTGCTGCGGCTGTTCCAGTGAACGATCCAACCAGCAACCGGAAACCCGAGGAGGGAAGGATGAACACGCATCAGGACAACATGGACGGCGCGATGCCGCCGAGCATCATCGTCGCGAAGCTCTTCGACGACCTCGTCGCCGCGCTCGAGGAGGCACACCTGTCGATTGCCGAGGGCCGCATCGAGGACAGGTTCCGCGCCGTCACGGTGTCGACGGAGATCGTCAGCGACCTCGCTGCCGGGCTCGAGGAACCAGCGCAGGACGACTGGACGCGCCGCACGGGTGCGCTCTACCGCTACCTGCAGCGCCTTTTCCTCGCCGCGAACCTGCGCAACGACACGAAGGCGATCGAAGAGGCGATGATACTCGTGGAGCCGGTGCGCCGCGCCTGGCAGTGCATGGCGGCGGAGGAGAAGCTGCGCGCCGAGCTCGCGCGCCGCGGCGTGCGCAAGGATGCCGCGGCGGTGGCCGACTGGCTCGAGAGCGCGGCCGCGGATTGAGGCCGAAGGGCGGGAGAGGCCTGATGGGTCACCAGACAAGCGCGCGCGGCGACGCCGCGCCGCCGCCGGCCTCGGCCCGTCACGCCTTGGCGTCGAAGATCTTGCCGCGGAACTCCGCGGTGCGCTGGGCGAGGATGCGCAGCGCCTCCGGCGGGACCTCGGACACGACGGACCCCGTCTCCTTGTCGACGACGCTGGCGA
>Ga0194119_10002846_pt1 | contig 28587 bp, 30 predicted proteins | sample TA2MahC100mmetaG_FD_148620 | JGI IMG/M metagenome (GOLD analysis project Ga0194119, IMG submission 148620) | Freshwater microbial communities from Lake Tanganyika, Tanzania - TA2015018 Mahale Deep Cast 100m | ecosystem: Environmental > Aquatic > Freshwater > Lake | place: Tanzania: Lake...
AGGAAACTATTTGCTCCTGGAAACCTGCAAGTCTCATGTCAATCCCAAATTGTCCAATGTTTGCTCCTACATCAAGCAACGTTTCAATTTCATGATTTGCGATATGACTCAATATATAATCGAATGGATTACGTCTAAGGTATCGAGCTTGATTCAAAATAGAGCGAATCTTCCTCAGCGAGCCGATAGATTTTAACTCACGCTTAAAGTCTAGCCTCATAAAATTAGAAAACCTTAAAATCTTTGAGAAGGCGCAGTTTACAAGTAATGATTTCCTTAGTACCGGAAAGGTTAATCACTGTGCCAAGTATAGTCGCAAGCTATATTGATGACTATACTTTTCTCAATGAAAAGGTTAAGCCAAGAAGAATCATGAGAGTTTTGCATGTTTTAACTCTAAATACAGCAGATGGAAAATATGGTGGACCGGTTAGGGTTGCAAAAGAACTCTGTCAAGAGCTAAGGAAACAAGGTGTTGATACAGTTATTTTTGCAGGCACCTTGGCGGGGCGTGAACCGGAAAAAAGTAGCACATTAGAAGAACATTACGTCACGACGAAGGCACTTGTGAACTTTTTGCCAATAAGCTCCTTATGGAGTTGGCGTTTAGTTTCAAAACTAAATGCTCTTGTCAAGACATCAGATTTGGTTCATATTCACTTTGCTAGAGACTTAGTTTCGTTTACTGCCACATTAATTTGCCTCTTGAATGGCAAGAAATTTGTAACACAATCACATGGAATGATTGTTTCGGATGGTCGCAAATTGACAAAGTTAATTGATTTTGCGTTTACAAGACCACTTTGGAAGAGGGCTAGCGTTGCTTTCGCTTTAACGGACGAAGAGATTTCTGCTATCTTAGAGATAAGTGAGTATATCAAGGTAGTTAAATTACCTAACGGAATTCACGTAGATGAATTATCTAAAAGTTCTTCTCACTTACATGATTTAAGAATTGGTTTTGTATCTCGATTGCACCATACCAAGCGGGTTGATTTTTTTTTGCGACTTGCCGAAGCATTCAAAGATCAGAAATATAGATTTGAAATTTATGGACCAGATGGTGGGGACCTTGAGAATGTAATTAATTTTGTCAAAACGCGAAAATTGTCAAGAAATGTTCGCTACCTGGGCTCACTCGCTCCGAGCGAGGTTGTGACCAAGCTTTGCGAATTGGATTTGCTAGTTCTGCCCAGTAGTTACGATCCGTTCCCCATGGTAATTTTGGAAGCCCTAAGTGTAGGTACTCCTGTGCTAGTAATGCCCTCTTGTGGACTAGCTGAAACTCTTAAAACTTTCAATCCTGATTTTGTGGTGGGAATCGAATCAGAAAGTGGCTTGATGGAATCCTTCAACAGATTGATTGGAAATTTAGCTTATATTTCGCCCCAATCAATTGTTGATTTTTGCAAAAACACTTTTTCAATATCGAGTGTTTGTTATAATTTGCATTGTTATTACTTAGAATGTATGCGAAAAGTAAACTAGCTCCACCCATGATGTTTTCCACAAGTCTAATTCAAGCCTTGAATGAGGCCTCACAACATGAAATACAGATATCAGTATGTTCACTGAAACACTTCCTCTGCTTATAACTCAAGGGGCGGCGAACATGACTTTAAACGACAAAGATTAATTAGCCTATAGTGTTGAGTTTCTACCGTTCCCCAAGGCGTGAATTCAATTTGTTAGGATGGAGATGTTTGTTGATGTCTAACATGCAATCTGGTCTGAGTTTAATGAATTTGAGGAAATCACCAGTTTTCGACGACTTAACCCTGAGAGGTCTAATTGTTTGCCCCTAAAGGAGTCTAGTTTTGTATAGTTTCTAACGCACAGTTTGAAAAAGATGCAGTTTAAAGTAATCTCGGGGTGACTGTTTGTTGTGAATACCTGTTATATGAACGGGAGACTGACATGAAAACAATGAGCTTCAGATGAGAGTAAAGTATCTCACTAATCTGCCGGCTCCTTATAGATTTCCCATTTGGAATGGAATGGCAGAGAAGCTAGATCTCACTGTGTTTTTTGTCCTAGGGGAGAAAAATTGGAGGAATTGGCCTCCTCCAACAGCTGTCAAATGGGACTTCCGGTTTCTAAGTTTCAAATGTTTCCGAATAAAAGAGTATGAATTTATCCCTAGATTTTATGGTGCGTCTAAAATTTTAAAATGCACGGATTTGGTCATTATTGGGTCGTGGGATGCACCAATATATATCTCGACTCTCATTCAAGCGAGATTGAGAAGTATTCCGGTAGTAATGATCTATGAATCTCATGAAAATTCTCAAAGATTCAAAAGGGGCGTCATCTCTGGAATTCGAAGTTGGTGTTACAGGAAAGCAGATCTGGTTGTCACGTTTGGAGAGTTGTCAACGAATGCAATCGAACAAATGGGTGTGTTACCGCAGAAAGTTCTTAACCTTTTTAATACTGTACCCATGGAACAGTATCGTGAAGTGGCGAAGCAAAAGGAAATCAATTGGAATATAGGTCACAAGTTCCTCTTCGTTGGCCAGCTCATTGAAAGAAAAAACATAGAATCGTTACTGCATGCTTTTGATAAAATCCACCTTGAGTCCGATACATTAACAATCGTGGGAGAGGGTAACAAGCGTAAACATTTGGAGAATATCACCTTAACGTTGGGACTCAGTAACTGTGTAAATTTTGTTGGACATAAGAGTTCAGAAGAGTTGAGTCAATTGTATTCTAATCACCAAACTTTAGTTCTTCCAAGTATTAATGAGGTTTGGGGACTTGTAGTAAATGAAGCATTAGTCACTGGCATGCATGCAGTCATTTCTAGCAAGTGTGGCGTGGCGAATTTTGTAAAAAACATGAAGGGTTGTTTCATTTCGGAGCCACATGTAGATGACTTGGCATCAGCGATGGAAAGTAGTCGTCTAGGTTGGAGTGGATTTATCGAAACACCTGAAATATTGGAATATAGTCCGCAGAAATTTACCGACGAATTGGTTGATGCAATTCTGGAATTAGTTCTAAAATCTGGAACGAAAACTAAGTAGTCGTGACATAAAGTCAAATAGTGCTAAAAATATAAAAATTTCATACATTACTCGACGAAAACCGCTTAGAAGCACTGCGAAGAGGATTTCAAAAAGAAGCAAACTAAAGAGTCAATTTCTTATACGACTTGCGCTTGAAAAGCCTGTTAAGTAAAGACGCAATATTGTAGAAAGCTCAAAATAATCTCAGAGACTCAAATTTATGCATTTACTTCTAGATTTTGAATCTCGTCAATTTTGCGAATTATCAACAATTGAACATCGGGTTTGATTTCTGTCTAAATTTGTCAGAATAGGGGAATAGGCGATCATTATTGAAGTAGACTCACGTAAATCCTAACCGGCAACTTACTTGCCCCTTTGCAAGAAACTTCTGATGTCATTTATAGGGCAAAAGTTCGACTAATCCGTCAAGTTCATTGTTCGACTCTTTATCTTGGGTTTCGAATTATCGCGAATTTAGAAATTGTGTGCCCATTCCAACCTCAAGTCACCTTCAAATCAGGATATAGTTAAAGGTGAATCAACGTTTGTCGGGAGCACAGTTGAAACGAAGCGATTCTGCAAGAATACTTTCCGGCCAGATAGTGGCAGCTGCTCTAAGTCTTTTATCGGTGACCTTAACTGCAAGATATGTCGGAGCGGAAGTCTTCGGCTTCTCTTCTATTGCGATAATGATATGTATTTTTTATATGAGTTTAGCTGATTTTGGTGCCTGCTCTTGGGCTGCGCGTGAACTATCTTCACATGCTATGTCGGATCATGAATTCAAATCTGTAATGCAAGCTAAAACTAAATTAAATCTCGTACCAATCCTTTTCACTCCATTAATCTTTACCCTCCTTCCTGCAAAATACTCTTGGATTACGATTTTATGCTTGTATCCATTACTATGGAATAACTACAATTTTGTCCAACAATTCTTAATTGCAAAGGGATTAATTCGCGAATCGGCAAATTTAGTTATAGTGGATCGAGTCTTTTGGTTGCTCATCATCCCACTTGAATTACTAGAAATTGATAAAGTTCTAAGTTGCATCATTCCAATTCTTTCTGGACTAACAGTACACGCAATTTTGGGAAATCGACATCTTTGCCGAAACTCAAAGAGTCAAAACTCTCATAAATTGATTAATCAAAGAATTATTTATCGAGAGTCTAGACATTTTGGTTTTAGTGGACTCTTTGGAATCTTGATAAATCTTGATGGTGCCATTGTTGCAATGACTTCTAACCTGGCAAATTCTGGAATTTACATCCTGTCGCAGAGATTTAGAAATCCACTTGCGCTAATATTCAATGCGTTTTCAATTCGAATTCGACCGATAGCAGCGAGACTAGATGTTTCATTGATTGAAAAAGCTTTCAAAGATGATGCACACATATTAAGATTCGGTGTTCTATTTAATTTACTTTTTGCCATTTCCACTCTATTTGGTTATTCAAGGTTGCTAGGAGATGAATTTGACAACTTAGGGTTAATTATATGTCTTGGATCGTTGACTTCAATTCCTCTTGGATTTTCGTTGATTGCAAATAGTATTCTAAATGCGCTGGGTTTAGAGAAATTTGTTGCATGGCTGAATGGGATATCTTCTTTTGCGCTACTTATCGGTGTTTCGGTATGTGCCAATCTAGGTGGAGCTTTGGGAGCGGTGACTTGGGTTTTCATTCAGTCAATTTCTACTTCAATGATTGCAACTTACAAAGTGCGCCAAGAATTGAGAAAACTCTAAATATCTTCAAAATTGAAATCCGGTAGAAAAGCTAATGGACTGAGATTTGTGATGTCCAATTCGTATCATCTATTCCAAATTATGATGAATTTTCTCACTGAAGTGATGGTTTCTAATGGAAAACAAATTAGTACAATTGCCGTTTATGCCATTTGAAAATACGGTCTCACAATCTAAGTGGTTTGCAGAAAACCAAAACCATCAATTTGAAGTAGGTAGTAGTTGTTCGACTCGAGTTCACTCAGTTCTTACTCTCCACTAGAATTGAATGATGAAGTGCTAAAAGAAATGGTAGCCAAACATATCGTGAATACATTAGTGGGCTCGTCATGGCAAACATAAAACTGGAGACTAAAAGGGGAAGAAAATCAAGACTAGTTCTATTTCTAAACGCAATTACTAAGATTTGAAATAGGAACATGAAGATGCCAATGGCGAACACAACTCCCCCTGCTGATAAACATTGAAGAATTATGTTATGGGGGCCAAGAAGTTCGCCAGTGCTGACTACCACAAGGTTGTTTTGAGGATTCAAACCATTTCCAAAAAGGAAGGTTGGTAAGTCTTTATAAGACGAGGTTATTACCAGTTTCCAATTTTCTAATCTGCTGCTTGCGGTGTCGTAACGACCGGTCGTCGCATGTGAGATTCTTTCGGAGATGCGGAAAGCGTCATTCAGAATGAACAGAAAGACCAATAGGCTGGAAACACTGATGAGATTCTTCTTGGATATAAATGAGCCATTTTCTCGATAAAAATAGACAAGGAGTCCCGCAAGCGTCGCAATATATCCACTCAAACTTCCAGTCAATACCAGTGCAAATAAAGATATTGTTGTGAGCGTCAATCTCAAGAGTCGCTTTCGTCTATCTAAAAAAATAAGACAAGAAAGAACCGATATCGTGCATATTCCGCCCGCATTTGTTACGTGTTCTGCAAAGCCGAATTCTCGCGCACTCAAAATAGGAGCTGAAATACCGAATGTTCTATATCGGTCAAAAATGATATGAATTGAAAAAAATATCATCCCTGACAAGTAGTAGTTCACTAGCGTATCAAATTGCCTCTCCGCTACACAGAGTTTGCGAAAAGTCCAAGGCATGAGAATAAGCAGAATGAAGAATTTCCCCAAAGTTATTGAACTTTGAAATTTGTCAGGGTTTGCAATCGTGGACATTGATGCAAATGCAAAAATTAAGATTAATGGAAAATACAGTTGCCGTAGTATCTTTGAATTTATATGAATGCTCCTGGATTGAAAAAAACTCATTACAAATGCCAGAAGAAAAAGGTAGTCGCTGAGGGTAATTTCTGCGATACGCAAGATTAAAATCGGCGAAAAAATAAGGGCTATTTTAAGGATTGTAAAACCAAGATTCATGCTTTAAATTTCCGAATCGTTCTATAAATAATTCGTGACAGATAGTTTGGATATACATTCATCACGTTTGCATAATATTGTTTTGTTAATTGTAAGTTTTGTAGATTTAGGTTAGATTTGATTTGCTCATCGTAAATTCTCTTGAAACCCTTGTGTTTTTCGCTAGGTAGGTGCCATAGAATTAGTTGATCGGGATCTTTTTCGTGGCCTTCAACCTCTCTGTATGAACGTGTTGTCCAAATTCTTGAGACATATTCATTAAGATTGTCACAATCATTTTCACCAAGAATACAAGTTATAATGTGCTCTTCCGTTGTCAAAAAGCGTGATCCTTTTTTAGCCTGCGAGAGATTCCACTCCCAAAATTGAGAAACTTCGGCTATAAAATTAGAAATGCACTCTTTAGGAAAGTAAATTGCTTCCCCTCCCACATGGTCCGGATGCAGATTTGTATAGCCTCTTCGGTAGGTTCTGTAAATCTCCACTGCATCAAGTGGTGATATGCCATTGATCAACTTCTCTGGGTGGAAATTCGGCCTAAATACCGCAATATTTCGACCCAAACTCCTAACTAAGTTTGTTAGGTTTCCTAGGCAAATGACGTCTGGATCAATGATAAGTGAGTCTTCATTTAGGCTTCTAAGGGCATCAAAGAAGTAGAAACATCCTTTAAACTTGTGTCCAAATTCGGCTGAGGGAACAAAGGTAAATGGAACGTTCACTACCTCTACATTCAGTGCGGAAAGAATCGATTTAGTCTCTCCTACTATTTCGCTATTAGTAATTAATATAATTCTTATTGCAGAATTATGAGACCTAAAACTGTGACATGAAACAGCGATACATTTGAGGTAGCTTTCAAGAGTAGAAGCCGGATTTCTGTTCGGAAGATTGGGGTTAATCGCTTTCACTTGAGCAAAGGGAATTACAATTTGCATAGTCAATGGTACGTCAAAAAGAAGCAGTTTGGTTCAGAAGAATGAGGATTAATTACCATGCCTTTGTCAGTTGTGAACTTTTGACTACTGAACTGCGAAAAATGAAGGTCTTTTCGTAAAAAAGGAGATAAAGAGCGTTAACCGCGTAGTTATGACGGATTCGAACCCCGAACAGGTGATTTAGAGGCCTCCTAGTAAGTTACTAAGCGTGCAATTAAGTACCTGAGTTACCGACCTTAGGAGTGAACCGTGCCTTCAATTGCCAAGTGTAATCTTTATATGTCAGGAGGATTTTATAGAATTGAAAGGAGACCTTTCAAGCAATTTTAACGTGAATCGTTTTATTTACCCACTAGTGACCGCATTTGTCAAAATTAGGAAAATCTGAATTGAAGATAATTAAAGGAACCTAAACTTTTAGGTTCTATCTATTTGCTGCCTTCGATATAAAAAGTCATAATTTCACGATTTTCAAGTAAATGAATTTCTGCTAGTGCAGATTCACGAAATTTACACTTAATTATGTTTCGAAATCCAGCTTCAAGAAGCATGCTTTCAACCAAAGCAAAAGTTGGATGCCATCGATGCACATGTAAATCTCCGGTAATTTGATTCCAAAGCTTTTTAAGCATTTTTGGTTTCTCAAGCGGTTGGATTCATAAACTTCATAATTTGGTTCCTATTGAACATGGCATTAATAAATGTAATTTTGTATGTGATTTATCGGGCTACGCAAAAAAAACCTGAGAAACCTTCTTAACATAAGCCATGGAACAAATTGCAATTAAAGCTTGGCGGTTCAAATTACTACCTTCTGACCCAATTCCTGACTTTGAAGCGACCTATTTCATCAATTCGAATGGGAATTATTCTGTAAATGATGAAATGTTTTCAGCCAATGATGGACCCATTCAACACTGGAATTACACGACAAATAAGGAAGGCAAAAAGTGGATTAATTTTTGGTCGGGTATGGAAAGTTTTGACATTATTGATGATGAACAAAGCGCAATAGCAATACCCTTCTTTGAAAAACACTTAAAGAAACTTTATAGAGAATGATTGAGATTGATTTTACACAAGATAAAGAGACACTTTATATAGTTTTAGGACTGTTGCTTTGGGCAACCGTAGTTCAAATCATTGCGTTAGACAAAAGATTGAGAAGTTGGAAAGGTAAGAATATGGAAAAATCAATTCTTGCACTTTTTTGGGAAGTAGAATTGTTTAGAAATCTTCTATCTTTAATTGTTGGACTTCTAATTGTGGCTTTAGTTTATGTTGTTCTGCAATAAGGGCTACAGAAATATTCCCATAGCCCTTATATCTTGGTTTGTTAGTTATACATTACCCTTAACAGGTCTTTTTCATTTACCTGCACATAATATTTCATGGTGGTAGCGATATCACTATGGCGTAATTGCCTTCTAAGGGCTTCACGTGACATTTTATCTGCATAGTAAGTCGCATAGACATGTCTTAATTTGTGTGGTGTCATTTGTTCCATACCTGCTTTTTTAAATAGCCTTTGAAAGCCAAGTTGTATGGAATGGTAATGATGCGTAGGTGTCCAAGATATATATTGTTCCAAAAGAAAAGGCGGGATCAAGACTAAGCCTTGCGATTTAGAATTAGTAACAAAGTTGAAAGCATCCTTCTGTATAGTCACATTAACAAAATTACCTTTTATGGGCTGTTCGACTAAGGTTTCACCTAATCTAAATCCTGCATGAAGCATCAATAGACCATACATATTCCACCTACAGTTTGAAACCAATTCATGCAGTTCTTCAAAGGGTGGTAAATCAATATGCAAGGATTGACTTGCCTTGACCTTGATTTTGATTCCAAAGATTGACTTTAGGACAATAGCCTTAGCCCTTTTGGAATTGGGGTTTGTTACTGTAGATAATAATGAAGTAAGTTGTTGTGCAGATGGCGGGTATGGTAGGTGGTCTAATTTTAATGATTTACATACAGACAAATAATTCCTATATGTAATATCCTCAATTGGTTTTTCAGATAGCACAGATTGGGCATAGTCAAGACAATGTGCATATTCCATTAGAACTATATCACTTTCTATTAGGCGTATAGAAATATGATTTAGTTGTGGGCGAAATAAACCACGAATAGACCAGGCAAGCAAGGAGGCACTACGCTTGCAAACATGGAATATAGAAGACTCGGTAGTTCAGGAATGTACGTAAGTGAGATTACCTACGGTAATTGGATAACCCATGGATCCCAGGTCGAGCAGGAAGCCGCAATCAAGTGCGTCCGAGCCGCCTTCGATAACGGGATTACCACCTTCGACACAGCAGATGTCTATGCCGGTACTAGAGCCGAAACAGTTCTTGGCAAAGCACTAAAGGGAGTTCGACGCGAATCCTACGAATTGCTTACAAAAGTTTATTGGCCAACTGGCCCTGGAAAGAACGATCGTGGTCTCTCACGCAAGCACATTATGGAATCCGTTCACGCCTCACTCAAGCGACTAAAAACTGATCACCTTGATCTCTATCAGATGCATCGATTCGATTTTGAAACCCCACTGGAAGAGTCCCTTAGCGCATTTGATGATCTCATTCGCCAAGGAAAAGTTCATTACATTGGTTTTTCAGAGTGGACCGCAGCGCAGATTAGCGATGCGCTTAAAATTCAAGATAGTCGTGGTTATACCCGCTTTATTTCCAGCCAGCCTCAATATTCGATGCTCTGGCGAGTAATCGAAAGTGAAGTTGTCCCGCTCTCTAAGGAGAAGGGCATCGGCCAGATTGTCTGGTCACCGATCGCTCAAGGAGCGCTCACTGGAAAGTATTTGCCCGGGAAGAAGCCACCAGCCGGATCTCGCGCTACTGATAAGAAGGGTGGCGCAAACATGATCTCCCGTTGGATGCGTGATGAGGTACTAATTGCTGTTCAGAATCTAAAGCCAATCGCAGATGCAAATGGATTGACCCTCGCCCAACTTGCAGTCGCGTGGGTACTTCAAAATCCAAATGTTTCAAGTGCAATCATCGGCGCAACCAAGCCTTCACAGATCAAAGAGAATGTGAAAGCGAGCGGAGTGAAGTTGGATGCTTCGACAATGAAGCAGATTGATGAAGTATTAGGTGCACTGCCTAAAAAGGATCCAACCAATACAGTCTCGCCAAATCCGCGAGCCTGATCTAACTCAGGCTACACAGATGCGTCGCGTTTTACCTTCGGGGTAGGGGCGCGTAGTTTTCTAATCTGCGTAGAGCGGAGCCAGCCATACATTCCAAGGCCTTTTAGAGGTGTACCTGGATAGCGGGCCGTCACCTCGCGTTTGATCTTTCTACTTAAAAAGAAACCGTCCATAATCGAAAAAAGTAGAACTGAGTACATAAGGACAATCGCAGCGAGCTGCACTTCAAGAATTGGCACGATTGTCATAAATAGAACTAGAACAATTACGGGGAGAAAATATTCTCCAATTGAACGGCGAGCATCTACATAGTCTCTGATGAACCGTCTTACCGGTCCGCGATCTCGAAGCGGAAGTGCGTTCTCATCGCCGCGCATATATGCCTGGCGTTGAGCAGCCCTAGATAAACGAGCTTGGGCTTTCTGTTGTTTCTTCGCCTCTTTAGTTGCGGCTGGAGCGAGTCTGCGAAAAACGCGCTGCTCTTCGACTTCTTTTCGCTTTGGTGTCGGGCGACCTTTTTTATCAGCCATGCTCTTAAGGTAGGGCGAGCATTCGCTCTAGCGCAACTCGTGCATGATGAGCGATCTTTGCTTCGACCTTTATCTCATTAACGACTTTGCCATTTGCTACTGATTCCAGTGCCCAAACCAAATGCGGCAGGTCGATCCGGTTCATTGTGGAGCAATAGCAGACTGTTTTATCCAAGAAGTAGACCTTCTTATCTGGATTTGAGGCCGCTAGACGCTTTACGAGATTTAACTCAGTTCCAACTGCCCACGATGAGCCACTTGGCGACTCTTTAACAGTTTTAATAATCATCTCTGTGCTGCCAACGACATCGGCCGCCCTTACTACTTCGTGTTGACACTCTGGGTGCACGAGGACTTTGACTCCTGCAATCCGATCACGGATCTCGTTTACATTCTCAATACTGAAACGACCGTGAACGGAACAGTGGCCGCGCCAGAGAATTACTCGAGCTGACTTAATTTCTTGATCAGTCAGTCCACCTCGTGGTTTCCAAGGATTCCAAAGGACACAATCCTCAAGTTTCAAACCCAGCTTTAGAACAGCGGTATTTCTGCCCAGGTGTTGATCGGGAAGGAAGAAGACCTTTTCTCCCTTTTCGAAGGCCCATCTCATGGCCCGTTCTGCATTTGAAGAGGTGCAGATTGTTCCGCCATATTCTCCAGTGAAAGATTTAATTGCGGCGGTGGAATTCATGTAAGTAACTGGAATTGTCTTGGTAGAGATTCCGAGCTCCTGCATTACTCTCCAGGCGTCGTTAACTTGATTTGCAGCGGCCATATCTGCCATCGAACAACCTGCAGCTAAATCCGGAAGAATCACACGCTGAGTTGGACCCGTGAGAATATCTGCGCTCTCGGCCATAAAGTGAACGCCACAGAAGAATACGAATTCAGCGTCACCTCGTTCCGCTGCGGCTTGGGCTAACTTAAAAGAATCCCCAGTTATATCTGCGAATTGGATGACCTCATCTCGTTGATAGTGATGGCCAAGAATCATCGCCTTATTGCCAAGTTTTGCCCGAGCTTCTTGCGCGCGCTTTACAAGATCAGGGTCGCTGGCATGAGGTAACTCACCAGTGCATGAGACGCCCCGCTCGCTCGAGAGGTCTGCGCCCTGCCCAAGTAAGAGTAAGTTTCCAATGCTTGATAACCCGCTCATTGAGACATTATCCCGCTATTGCGAGTAAAGTTCGGCCTATAGGAAGTGGGCATTAGCTAAAGAGGAATTTGGAGGCGTAACAATGAGCACAGAGACCGCAACTGGAATTCTCCTTACCCCCGTCGCTGCCGAGAAAGTAGCGTCACTGCTTGCCCAAGAAGGTCGCGATGACCTAAAGCTCCGTGTTGCTGTTCAACCAGGCGGTTGCTCCGGACTTCGTTATCAACTCTATTTTGATGATCGCGCTCTGGATGGCGATGCCGTTGTTGAATTTGGTTCAGTAAAGGTAGTCACCGACAAGATGAGTACTCCGTACCTAATGGGCGCGACTATCGATTTCGTCGACACAATTCAAAAGCAGGGCTTCACAATTGATAATCCAAATGCCCAAGGCTCCTGCGCCTGTGGCGACTCGTTTAACTAACTTTTCTAAGCTCTGCAACTTGCTCGGATAAGGCTTTAACTAACTTATCTAGATCGCTCTCGGTGTGAGTGAATTTCAGGGTAATGCGAATTTGCCCATCTTGGCTAAACCCCATCGCTTCTAGTACATGGCTAGGGGAGAGGGCGCTGGCGCCGCAAGCCGAACCGGCATCAACTTTTATCCCTTGTTTATCGAGCTGGCGGAGAAGTTCTTCTCCAATAACGCCCTTGATAACCATCGCCAAGTAACGAGGGTCTGTGGCTGAGCTATCACCGACAAGTGAGACATCAGGAATCTCTGCTTTGATTTGATCACGGACTCTCTCATTTAGCGCTCGAAGTTTTGCTTTTTTTGACTCGCTATCTTTAACCCAATCTTCAAGTGCAAGCGCTGTCAAAATCAGAAGTGGTTTTGAGAAGGATCCGAATAAACGACGTTTATCAATTGGAGGAATCGGTGATCTCCAGGCCGACTCAGAATTTATCGCAAGGATCGCAGTGCCTTCAGGGCCGGCAAAATTTCGCGGATCCCAAAGCGCGACATCCCAACTCTTTGGAAGTCGCTGTGGATTCAAACTCGCCGTCAGATCTGCAATCACATTTGTGGCGCTCGTTAAGAGCGGGGTCTGCTCAACTCCAGTTTCCCGATTAGTTGCCTGCCAAAAAACCCATGAATCCGAAGGTGCTGCCTGATAATCAAAGAGACCATCCCTTCCACAAGTAAGAGTCATTAGATTCTTACCCGAACTCTGGTGTTCCCGAGCGAAGGCATGTACGACTTGGCGATCGGTAGCACCATGAACAAATGTCTTACTGGAATTCTTGAGGGCTCCTGAAAGTGCGGCCCAGTAACCAAATCCGAGTTCGCCGACAAATTCAAGAGAAGACTTTTCTACCCCTAGATTTGTCGCGATGCTCTCGCGAGATTCTTCAATGAGATTTCTTAACTTGGCCGAATCGTGGTGCAGTTTTGAAGGGTCCTGCCAGCCCATTTCAAAGGCGCGATCCATCGCAGCGCACACCGTTTCCGATAGGGGTAGCGCGCTAGCAAAGTCGCGTGAAATTTCTGGGCCTGTGATTGGGGACACCCTTGGAACGCTACCGGCTAGAGGGCTGGTTAGCGAACTGCGACTATCCTTGGCCCGTGCTTGTTTTCATGCGCCGGCTTAAATTTGCGCCATTATTTGCGCCGCTGCTGCTTTCTGGTTGCTCGATGGAGGAGCTCACCGGAATCGGTTTCAATGAAAATACTTCGAGCGTAAATCAGACAACTTTCGGTCTCTGGCAGGGAGCCTGGCTAGCTGCGGCTGTTGTTGGCGCATTCACGATGATTCTTATTCTCTGGCCAGCCATCTTCCATCGCAAGAAAGATGAAAAGTTTCCTCAACAATTCCAATACAACATTCCGGCCGAAATTGCGTACACCGTAATTCCATTTGTAATCATTGCCGTACTCTTTGGTTACACCGCAAAAGCCCAGAATGAGATCACCTCTGTCTCACCTGCAAGCGCGACCGAAGTTCACGATGTAACAGTCAATGCATTCCAATGGTCTTGGCAGTTCACTTATAAAGAGGCGGGCCCCAATACAACGGTTACCGGCTCTCCGGCGCAGCCGCCAACTCTTTATCTACCCCAGGGCCAACCAGTCCGCTTCAAAATTACGGCATCTGATGTAGTTCACGGGTTCTGGATTCCAGCTTTTATGATTCAAATTCAAAATATCCCTGGTTTTGAGAATGAGATCGAGTTCACCGCAAACGAGTTGGGCACATTCCCGGGTCGCTGCAACATTCTCTGTGGTCGCCAACATTCACAGATGCTCTTTGATGTGAAAGTTGTAACTCCAGCTGAATATGACGCTTACATTCAATCACTTAAGGCAGGTGCCACCTCATGACAACTTTCGCTACTAAACCAGCTGAGCGGTTGTTGCCTAAGCCACCTGCGCCCACCAGCAAGGGAAAACTCGCCCTTAAGCTGTTAACTACGACTGACCATAAAGTAATTGGATATCTCTATCTCGCCACCTCGTTTTTCTGGTTCTTGATCGGCGGACTTTTAGCTCTAGCTATCCGCGCTGAACTTGCTCAGCCCGGCATGCAATACATGAGTTCAGAGCAGTACAACCAAGTCTTCACAATGCATGGCACCATCATGTTGTTGATGTTTGCAACACCTCTCTTCGTAGGTTTTGCCAACGTAATCATGCCGCTACAAATCGGCGCGGCCGATGTTGCATTTCCGCGAATGAACATGCTCTCTTATTGGCTCTATTTCTTTGGCAGCATCATGGCCACTGCTGGATTTTTAACTCCAGGTGGCGCCGCTTCCTTTGGTTGGACTGCTTACGCGCCACTTTCAAGTCAAGCTTATTCGCCAGGCATTGGTGCAGATCTATGGATTGTGGGTCTTGCAGTCAGCGGTCTTGGAACAATTCTTGGCGGAGTTAACTTTGTAACCACAATCTTCACCATGCGCGCGCCCGGTATGACTATGTTCCGTATGCCAATCTTTACTTGGAACACGCTCTTAACCGCGATTCTTGTTCTTATCGCTTTCCCGCCACTTGCCGCAGCACTTCTAGCGCTTGAATCAGATCGCCTCTTTGGTTCTCATATCTTTGATCCAGCAAATGGTGGCGCGATGTTATGGCAGCACATTTTCTGGTTCTTTGGCCATCCCGAGGTATACATCTTGGCTCTTCCATTCTTCGGAATTGCAACTGAAATCCTGCCGGTCTTTAGTCGCAAACCAATCTTTGGGTATAAAGGTTTGATTGCCGCAACGATTGCAATCGCCGCACTCTCGGTTGCTGTCTGGGCGCACCACATGTATGCGAGCGGGCAAGTTGATCTCGCCTTCTTCTCCTTTATGACTTTCTTGATTGCAGTGCCCACGGGTGTGAAGTTCTTTAATTGGATTGGAACGATGTGGCGAGGTTCGCTCACCTTTGAGACCCCAATGCTCTGGGTAATGGGCTTTTTGATTACCTTCCTTCTTGGTGGTTTAACTGGTGTGATTCTTGCTAGCCCGCCGCTTGATTTTGCAGTTTCGGCCTCGTACTTCGTTGTAGCTCACTTCCACTATGTTCTATTTGGAACGGTGGTCTTTGCGATGTTCGCTGGTTTCTACTTCTGGTGGCCCAAGATGACTGGCCGGATGCTCAATGAGACCCTTGGCAAGATTCATTTCTGGACGCTCTTTATTGGTTTTCATACAACATTCTTGATTCAACATTGGTTGGGCATCAAGGGCTTCCCTCGTCGCTACGCTGATTATTTAGCAACTGATGGATTTACAACTATGAATATGGTTTCAACAGTCGGAGCTGCGCTACTTGCGCTCTCGATGATCCCATTTGCAATAAATGTTTGGATTACCCGCAGCGCACCAAAGGTCACTAGCAACGATCCTTGGGGATATGGCGCCTCACTTGAGTGGGCCACAACATGTCCACCTCCTCGCCACAACTTCTTAACAATGCCGCGAATCCGTTCTGAGCGTCCTGCCTTTGATTTACACCACCCAGAACATGCTGAGATTCTCATCCATAAGAAGGTGGCGGTTCACAAATGAAATTTGGTTATCGCCTCTTTCTATTTCTCTTCTTCTTTTATGGCCTGCTAACTTTCGTCTACTGGCAGATGGCAAATGAGCCAGTAGGTATTACCGCCCTTGCTCTTAGCGCAGGCCTCGCTTTAATCATTGGCTACTACTTCTGGTTCATTAATCGTCGAACTGGTGGAGTGCTTCCTGAAGATAATCTCTCGGCTGAAATCTCAGATGGTGCCGGCGAACTTGGTTTCTATAGCCCATACTCTTGGTGGCCACTTCCGGTAGCGGTTTCTGCGACGGCGGCGGGTTTGGGTTTGATTATTGGATGGTGGCTAACCCTGATTGCGGTCGGCGCGCTGCTCATTTCGGTCTTGGGCTTCGTTCTTGAGTACGAGCGCCCTAGTAATTCAGCTCATCACTAATTAGAGTCACTCCATGAGTGATGTTCGTTCCGAGATTCTAAATACTGGAATAACTGAGCTTAAGTCAGCTCAGATTCTCATCGATGCGCCAGCAGCGAAAATCTTTGAGATCATCGCTAGCCCCGCTTTGCATCCTGCAATTGATGGATCAAATAGCGTCAAGAGCGTTAACTGGGGACCTGAGCGACTATCCCTCGGTGCAAAGTTTGGCATGAGAATGAAACTGGGTATCAAGTACAAGATCACTAATACTGTGGTTGAGTTCAAAGAGAATGAATTGATTGGATGGCGCCATCTTGGTCGTTGGATTTGGCGTTATGAGTTAAAGGCGCTTTCGCCTAATCAGACACTTGTGACCGAGAGCTTTGATGGACGTCCATCACCAATTCAATGGTGGTTGAAGGCAAGAAACGCTTATCCCTTTACAGAGAGAGCGGTTGCGAAAACCTTGGTGCGACTTAAGAGATACGCCGAGAGCGGCGTTTAGTGGTGCCCGTCCTCTAACTCCAACATATCTTGCGATGTTGGCTTTGAAATCTGTTCTTGGCTGGCACGTGACATGCGAGCGCGCACCTTGCCTTTGATTCCTTGGGGATTAGCAACGCCATTCTCATCAGCTTCACCAATTTCTAGCGCGGGAAGTTGTTCATGGCTAGATAGTAGGTACGCCTTCTCGGGAGAGAGCGGCTCGTGAACCTCGATGAATTCACCGTGAGGCAACATAACAAGGCGACCAGTCTCGCGTCCATGAAGAACCTTCTCGCGATCAGCGCGCTGTAGCGAGAGGCAGATACGTTTTGTAATTACAAATGCAATCGGTGGTAGAACGATTAATCCGATACGCGAGAACCACATAATCTGATTAATTGAGAGATCGAAATGTGTTGCAAGTAGATCATTACCACCATTTATGAGAGCAACTAGAGCGAAAGTTAGAGACATAGCGCCGATAGCAGTACGGTTTGGATTGTTACGAGGACGATCAAGTAAGTGGTGCTCTCTTTTATCGCCGGTCATCCACTGTTCTATAAATGGATAGAAAGCCATCAAGGTGAAGATAATTCCCGGAATAATCAATCCTGGAATCAGAATGTTCCATGAAATTGTAATTCCGAAGGCGTGAGTCTCAATTGGGGGAGCGGCGCGAACTAATCCATCGAGCCAACCCATATACCAATCGGGCTGTGAACCAGCTCCAATTTGTCCTGGGTTATAAGGTCCAAAGATCCAAATTGGATTGATTTGTGCAACTGCGCCAAGAAACGCGGTTACGCCAAAGACAATAAAGAAGAATCCGCCAGCTTTAGCCATATAGACCGGCATTAATGGATAGCCAACGACATTCTTCTCAGTTCGACCAGGACCTGGGTATTGGGTGTGCTTCTGGTACCAGACCAACATTAAGTGCGCAGTAATAAGCGCCAGCATGATTCCGGGAATCAGGAGGATGTGCACCGCATAAATTCGTTGAATGAAGAGCTCACCCGGGAAGGCGCCGCCAAATATGAAATACGAGAGATATGAGCCAACGACCGGGATTGCTTGGATGATTGCTTCAGCAATTCGGATTCCAGTTCCAGAGAGAAGATCATCAGGAAGTGAGTAACCAAGGAAGCCTTCAACAATTCCAAGGGTAAGAAGTGCGACACCGATAATCCAATTTAGCTCGCGTGGCTTGCGGAAGGCTCCAGTAAAGAAGACGCGCATCATGTGAACCACCATTGCTGCCATAAAAATCAATGCTGCCCAGTGATGGATCTGGCGCATCAAGAGTCCGCCGCGAACATCAAATGAAATATGAAGAGCAGAGGCGTAAGCCGCAGACATCTTCACGCCATTTAATGGCTCATATGAACCTTCGTACTCAACTTCGCGCATTGATGGGTCAAACCAGAAAGTAAGAAATGTTCCCGAGAGAAGAAGAATTACAAATGAGTACATCACAATTTCACCGAGCATGAACGACCAGTGATCAGGGAAGACCTTTGTTAAGGTCTTCTTCATCCACTTTGCAGCGCCAGTGCGCTCATCTAAGAAATTAGCGGTGCCGCCAGCAACTCTCTCGCGTGCGCTCATTTAGGAATCACGCCCCCAGAAACTTGGTCCAACCGCCTCGTTAAATGGCGCCTTTGCCACTAGATACCCCTCGGCATCAACGGTAATGGCTAATTGTGGCAGCGGACGCGCGGATGGTCCAAAGATAACTTTGGCGGCTCGAGTCACATCAAAGGTGGATTGGTGGCAAGGGCAGAGAAGATGTTTGGTGGTCTGCTCGTAGAGAGCAACAGCACATCCCATATGTGAACAGATCTTGGAGAAAGCGATGATTCCTTCATAGGTCCAAGAGAGTCGCTCGGCATCTAAATTGAACTCTTCTGGTCGGATGCGGATTAACAGCACTGAATCTTGGGCGATGTCATCAAGGTGACGAACTTTTCCGATCGGAAACTCGGGCTGAACTTGAGCTACTCCGCCTACCTCAAGATCTGAGGGCCTTATCGGGCGATCACCGGGATCGGTTACGAGCCTTGTTCCAGCCTTCCAATTAGTCTCATTTAAATCATTTCCTGGAAGAGGTCCGAGGTCGCGCAGAAAAAGAATCGGAGAGAGACCGACCAAACCAAGGGCAAGACCGAGGGTCCGTTTAATCAATGGGCGTCGACCGAGAGCTGCCTGGGCTGCGCCATCCTTAACGGTTGCAACAAAGGCTGCACGATCTTCGTCTTTGGAGCGCTGCTCTTTTCGGATATCGACAACCTCATGGTCTGGCATAAGAGTCTTGGCCCAATGAACTGCGCCCATTCCGATGAAGAAGAGCGCCATAGCAAGACCGAGACCAAGAAATAGTTGGTGCGCGTTTGTAGTTCCAAAAATTGGAAGGAAGATTAATTGCTCTCTTGGGATCCAAATGTAGGAGTAGATAAAAAGAACTGTGCCAATCGCCGAGAAGAGAAAGAGGATCGAAACTTGCCGCTCCGCCTTCTTCGCAGCTAGCGGGTCAACATCACTCTTTCGATGAACATGCTCAGGAAGCCCGGGATCGGAAAGTGGTTCTAACTCGTTCTTCATCTCACTCATTTTTCATCTAACCTTTAGCGAGCCTTCGTCGTTAACCAGACAGCGATTCCGATGAGAATGCCGAGACCAAGTAAGAAGGCGACTGCGCCTTCGGTAACAGGTCCAACCCGACCGAGAGCAGCGCCACCTTGTGACGGTTCGCTCTCAACAAACTTGATCCACTTAATGATTGAAAGCTTCTCTTCGTGAGTTAGAACTGTATTCGCAAAGACCGGCATTGCTTGTGGGCCGGTGACCATCGCTTCGTAAATATGTCGAGGTTCAACGCCCATAACTGTTGGCGCATACTTTCCTTGAGTTAGCGCACCGCCTTGTCCGGCAAGGTTGTGGCACATCGCGCAATTAGTTCTAAATAATTCGCCACCTTCAGCAGTATTTCCATCGCGCTCCCAAGCGAGCTCTTCATTTGTAACTGCAGCAGGACCAGGTGCAAGCGAAGCTACATAAGCTGCAAGCGCAGCGGTTTCGCGCTCGTCATATACAGGCTCCTTTCGCATTGCCTGCTGGCTCATATCAGCCATCGGCATACGGCCAGTTGCTACTTGGAAATCAACAGATGCGGCGCCAACTCCTATAAGCGATGGAGCAGCACCAGCGCCCTCGGCATTTAACCCGTGGCAAGAGGAGCAACCGCGAGCAAAAATCTCTTTTCCTTCTGCGATCAAGGTCGCCCTATCTACGGAAGTTAACTCTTGTTTAACTTCTGTGGCGGCCTGGGCAACAGTGAAACCAACTCCTGCGATAAAGAGCGCTGAGAAGAGTAGAAAAGGACCGGCAAAGCGATGGCGGCGATAGCGCGAGAGAAAACCGATTGCTTTTGTCATTACTGCACCAAATAAATCGCAGAGAAGAGCGCGATCCAGACGATATCGACAAAGTGCCAGTAGTAGGAGACAACGATTGCAGTGGTTGCTTGAGAGTGGCCAAAGCGGCGCGCTTTAGATACTCGGATCATCACAACTAGAAATGCCAACAAGCCACCAGTCACATGTAAACCGTGGAATCCAGTTGCAAGATAGAAGACTGAGCCATAAGGAGCAGACGAGAGAGTCAGGCCTTCATGCACAAGTTCGGCGTATTCAAATACCTGACCACCAATGAAAAAAGCACCCATGATAAATGTGAGCGCGAACCATTCCCGCATTCCCCATTTCGAAAATTGCCAGATAGTTCCAGTCCGCACATTCTGGAAACGCTCCGCCGCGAAAACTCCAAACTGGCAGGTGACAGAGGAGAGAACCAGAACTGTTGTATTAATCGCAGAGAATGGAATATTCAAGAGCTCGACTGATTCGGCCCAGATTTCCGGTCCCTGCACCGCGCGCGTTGTGAAGTACATTGCAAAGAGAGCTGCAAAGAACATCAATTCACTTGAGAGCCAGACAATCGTTCCGACCGCGACAATATTTGGGCGATTAAGCCTCTGTGCGGGTGCGGCAACTGCGCTGGCCATGAGCCGGATTATTCCGGAAAAGCACTTCTATTGCCCCACCCGGGCGACCGGAGAGCCGGTGAAGCGCATCACTTACATCCTCAATTGAAGAATGGCTCTAGACTCGCCTCACTATGTCTACTTTTAAAATAATCGTCTACTCCGATGACTCAACTGTGAGAGAAACAGTGAAAAAGTCGCTGGGAAGGCGATTAGCCCCGGAGTTGGCTGATAACGAGATTATTGAATTTGCCACGGCGGATGCCCTGAGGCTCTATGTTGATTCAAAGAAGGTGGGAAGTAAGACTCGGGTAGACCTATTCATTCTTGATGGTGAGGCGACTCCAGAAGGCGGAATGGGACTCGCGCGCCAATTGAAAGATGAAATTTTCAATTGCCCGCCAACCCTCGTCATCGTCGCAAGAGAGCAGGATGCATGGCTCGCAGGATGGTCTAGAGCAGATGGTGTTGTAACTCATCCGATCGATTCTTTTGGGTTGGCTAAGAAGGTTTTAGATCTAGTCAAGACTCCTGCCCTTTAAACTTTAAAAATATGTGGGATCAACTCCTCGATAAATTAACTTCGAGGCAAGACTTAAGCGTCGGAGAAATTCGCTTTGCCATGACTGAAATCCTTGAGGGTCGGGCTGGCGAATTGCAGATAAAAGAGTTCTTGTTAGGAATGAAGAACAAGGGTGAACGGGCTGAGGAAGTCAGAGCCCTCGTTGATGCGATGTATGACCATGCAACGTTGATAGATATCCCAGATCGCGCCGTCGATATCGTAGGTACTGGCGGCGACGGCTTTAACACAATAAATATTTCGACAAGCGCTGCAATCGTGACAACAGCTGCTGGCGGGCGAGTTATAAAACATGGAAATCGAGCTGCATCTTCCGCATCAGGGGCCGCCGACTTATTGGAAGCCTTGGGAATAAATATCAATCTCGATGCCGCGGGTGTTAAGGAATGCGTACGCAAAATTGGGATTGGCTTTGCCTTTGCGCCTAAATTCCATCCTGCAATGCGCTATGCCGCTCCGGTTCGAAAGAGCCTTGGCTTACCAACCGTCTTTAACATTTTGGGGCCACTCGCAAATCCAGCTCGCCCCAAGGCGGTCGCCATCGGCGTTGCAAGAAGTGAGATGTTCGAACTCGTTGCCGAAGTGCTTGCGGCTCGGGGTAATGAAGGGTTTGTATTTCGAGGGCTAGAAGGCCTTGATGAAATTTCTATTTCTGGAGCGAGTGAGGTCATTCAAGTATTTGAAGGCAGGACGTCTAAGTCACTCTTTGACCCAAGAGAATTGGGAATCGATCCGATTTCACTTACCGAGATAAAGGGTGGAAGCGCGCAAGAAAATGCAGCGACAACGCTTCGAGTCCTTGAAGGAAGAAGTGTCGGTGCGCGAGAGGCGATCTTGCTAAACGCGGCTGCTGCGATCGCGGCATTTAAGGGAGATTTCCGTTTACCCATCGAAACACAATTTGCAAATGGTTACACGCTTGCTAAATCTGCGATTGATAGCGGTCGGGCTATCGAGTTAGTTCAGCGCTGGCGGGATCTTTCAAATGAGCTCGCGAAATCCTCTTTGTAGCGGCTCTTTTCATTTAAAACTTTAAGGTCCTCAAGTTGGGAACGGGCATAGCCGGCTCCAAAAGAGGCTCTTGCCCACTCACCTTTTATCTCTAGCAATTCAATTCCATCTTGCTCCAAGTAGCGCAATAAGACTTCGACCTCTTCGTGAGTTGAAGCAGGAAGAACTTTCTCGCTTGCCGGCACAACCTCACCGGTAAGTCGAATCGCAGTGAGGGCTTCATCTAATCGATCTTGACTAGTAAGAAGCGATGCGGCAAGACGTCCGTAACGAATCAGCACTAGCTCTATGTTTTTGCCTGAGCGCGTAAGCGCAACAATTTCTTCCACTTTAGTGAGACTTCTAATTCGTTCACCTCGCGCAGTTCCGCGGATATATGCACCGAGGCGATTTCGCACCTCGGCCGCCTCTTCAAATCGCTCCTGAATAGAAAGGGTATGCATCCGCTCTCGCAATTTGGTGAGCATTTCTCGTGAATCAATCAACATCGCAAACTTGAGATCGCTAGCAATAGAAAGGTAAGAATCAAGGGACTGGAGGCCAACACATGGAGCGCCACATTTACCCAGATCTAAGAGCGCACACGGGCTAGCATGCTTCATGCTTGTAAGAGTGATCCTTGGTTTACATTGCCGAATTGGGAAAACTTCATGAAGCGCTTCAATTGCGCGCTCGGCTTCATCCCGTCCATTAAATGGACCGCTCCATCCATGTTCATCCCTCAGGCTGGAAGCCCCGCGAACCTGGGTTAGCCGGGGATAGGGCTCGTCGGAAAGTTTGATCCAGATTGCCTTCTCTTGAAAGCGTGATCGCCTATTAAAGCGCGGTCGTTTCTCGGCAATCAGTCGCAACTCTCGAATCTCTGCCTCAATAATCGTTGGAGTTTGAATGATCTCTACTCGATCTGCGAGAGCAATCATGTCGTGAATGCGTTTTCTAGTCTCAGCTGCGGTGAAGTAAGTACGCACTCGGTTCTTCAAGTTCCTCGTTGTTCCGATATAGAGAGGTTCACCTGTGGAATCCTTAAATAAATAGACGCCAGGAGTGGAAGGGAGCCCTTCTGCAAAGTGGCGTTTTCTTCGTTGCGCATCTGTGACTCGGTTTGTGAATCCCTTGAGATCTTCGAGAGTTGTTACCCCAAAAGATCCAAGTCGCTCAATTACACCGTGAAGAACATCTACAGTGGCGCGGGCATCGGCTAGCGCTCGATGTTCTGGGTTTGTATTTGCGCCAAAAAATGAAGCAAGGGTCGATAATTTGAAATCACGTACTTCATCTCGCGTCACTACATAACGCGTAATTCGAGCAGTATCAATTACCTGGTAGCGCGGCCAAGATGTTTGCAGTTTTTCTGCTGCCGATTTTAAAAAACCAATATCAAAGGGGGCGTTATGTGCAACGAGAACTGTCTCTTCGCAAGAGCCTAGAAACTCAATTAGCGAGAAGAGCGCTTCGCCAATTGGGGGAGCGGAGATAACCATTGCATCGGTGATTCCAGTCAAAACGGTAATAAACGGCGGTATCGGTCCGCCGGGATTAATCAGAGTTTGGAATTCGCCAATAACTTCACCGCCCCGAACCTTCACTGCTCCGATTTCAGTTATGGCGCAGTCGCGAGGGGAGCCGCCTGTTGTCTCTAAGTCCAATACGACAAAGGTTGTATCAATGAGATTTCGACCTAAGTCATCAAAGGAGGGCTGCCACCCCGCTTCTAATTCCTCTGCTCCACTCACAGGTGAAATCTAGAATGCCGCTCTGACAATTAGGCAGCTTCAATCCGCTAGCCTCTCGGTATGTCTACCGAAGGGGCCCCGGCCGGTTGGCTCGAGGATTACAGCTTTGATGGCGCTAACGGAATTGGCATTCTGCTTCTGCACGGTTTCACGGGTTCACCAGCTTCGATGCGACCTTGGGCTCACTACTTAACAGAGCGAGGCTTCTCAGTTCGCGTTCCGCGAATACCTGGGCATGGGCGTCGTTGGCAGGATCTAAATAAGACGAAATGGCAGAGCTGGCCAGAACGCGCCGAAGAAGATCTGATGAATTTAATCAGAAGAAATGAGAGGGTATTCATCTTCGGACTATCGATGGGCGGAGCAAACACTCTTTATTTGGCAGCGAAACACTCTTCAAAATTAAGCGGAATCGTTCTTGTAAATCCGATGATTCATATTCCGGATCCCACAATCAAATTCATTGAGATCATCAAGTACATAACACCCAAGCGCCCGTCGGTCGGAGATGACATTAAAAAACCAGGAGTAACGGAGTGGGGTTATGACGCGCTACCGATGAAGGGGGTAGCCCAACTCCATCGATTCCTTAAAGCTACGCGAGCCAACTTGAAGCGCATCAACTGTCCAGTCCTTCTTTTTCACAGTACCGAAGATCATGTTCTACCAGTATCTAACACTGAAATAGTAATGAGCGAACTTGGAACGATTGATAAGCGAAGGATTGAGTTAACTAACTCCTATCATGTTGCAACTCTTGATTATGACGATCAAACTATTTTTGAAAATGCTCGGCTATTTATTGAGGAGAAAACTAAGTGAGCCAAAATCCCTTCCTTACTCGCTCAACTTTGCCCTATGAGATACCGCCGTTTTCGCAGATAACGGAGGACCACTATCTAGAGGCCTTTTACGCTGGAACAGCAGAGCAAATTTCAGAAGTTAAAGCGATATTAGCTAACCCAGAAATCACTTTTGAAAACACAATCGTCGCCCTTGAAAAGAGCGGCCAAACTCTTGACCGAATGCTAAATGTTTTCTACAACAAGTCCTCTAGCGATACCAATGATCGAATCGATGAGATCAAAGCTGAGATTGCTCCCAAATTGGCTGCTCACGCCGACGCTATCCGATTAAATCCTGCGCTCTTTGCCCGAATCAAAAAGCTAGTTGATCTCAAGCCGGACTTGGACTCTGAAAGCGATTGGTTGTTACAGCGTTACTACAAGGATTTCCTCCAAGCAGGCGCAGCTCTTGATGAGTCGGCCCGCGAGAAGGTCAAGAAGGTAAATGAAGAGCTCTCCTCACTCGAAACCCAGTTTGGGAAAAATCTGCTTTCAGATACAAATGACCTTGCAGTTTTTGTAGATGACATATCCGAACTAGATGGCTTGAGTGAAAACCAAATCGCTGCATGTAAGGCAGCGGCACAGGCCCGCGGAATTGAAGATAAGTGGATGATTGGAATGGTCAACTTCACCGGCCATCCAACTCTGGCATCTTTAAAGAATCGCCCACTTCGTGAGCGGATAATGAAGAACTCGCTAACTAAAGGTATGCGCGGAAATGATTTTGATACTCGAAAAATCCTACTTCGCATGGCTGAACTGCGAGCAGAGCGTGCAAAGCTCTTTGGCTTAGGTTCGCATGCTGAATATGTACTTCAAGAAATGACTGCAGCCCATCCTGATCGCGTACATGAAATGCTCCGCAAAATCGCACCAGCTGCTGCTACCAATGCTCGTCGCGAAGCAGCAGATATTGAAAAAGTCATTACCCAGAACGGCAAGCACGAACTTGCAAGTTGGGATTGGCTTTTCTATACCGAGAAAGTAAGGGCTGAGAAATACAACTTAGATACCGCGGCCATGCGCCCCTATTTCGAATTAGAGCGAGTTCTGCATCAAGGGGTTTTCTTTGCGGCAGAAAAACTCTATGGAATGAAATTCAAAGAGCGTAAAGATTTAATCACCTATCATCCCGAGGCGCGCGCCTTTGAAGTTTTCAACGAAGATGGCTCATCAATTGGCCTTTATATAGGTGATTACTACACGAGGGATTCAAAGCGAGGCGGAGCATGGATGAACTCGCTTGTAGCTCAGAACCATCTACTCGGCCAAAAGCCGGTCGTTGTAAATAACATGAATATCTCAAAGCCACCTGCCGGAGAGCCAACCCTTCTTACCTATGATGAAACCACGACGCTCTTTCATGAATTCGGCCATGCAATTCACGGCTTGTTATCAGATGTGAAATATCCACGCTTCTCTGGAACTAGCGTTCAGCGGGACTTTGTTGAATTCCCCTCGCAAGTAAATGAGATGTGGATTCTCTGGCCCGAGGTGTTAGATAACTACGCAATTCATTACCAAACAGGCGAACGGCTACCTCAAGCGTGGGTAGATAAGTTAAATGAGTCCTCGACCTTCAATGAAGGATATGCCACAACGAGCTATTTAGCTGCAGCAATTCTGGATCTCGCTTGGCACTCACTGGCCGATGTAAGTGAAATTAGAGATGTTGAGGAATTTGAAGCAAAGGCGATTGCAGATTACGGTCTAGATTTTCCACCGGTACCAACCCGCTATCGCTCAACTTATTTTTCTCACATCTTCGCCGGCGGTTATTCGGCCGGCTATTACGGATACATCTGGAGCGAAGTTCTAGATGCTGACACTGTCGAGTGGTTTAAGAACAACGGTGGATTGACCCGAGCAAACGGTGATCACTTCCGAAACTCACTAATGAGTCGAGGCGGATCGCTTGATTCGATGCAGATGTTCCGTAATTTCAGAGGACGGGACGCTGATATAGAGCCTCTTCTACGCAGACGTGGTTTGAAGTAGAGGCTAAAGTGCTAGAAGCGATCTTTCTCGGCATAGTTCAAGGACTAACTGAGTTCCTCCCAATCTCATCAAGCGCTCATGTTCGTATCTTTGGCGAATTCCTTCCCTCCGGAAGTGACCCAGGGGAAACCTTTACGGCAATCATGCAAATCGGAACCGAAGTAGCGGTGCTTATCTATTTTCGCTCCGATATCGCAAGAATCGTAAAAGCCGTTCTTAGCTTTATCTTTGGTGCAAGATTCGAAAAAGGTAGCGCTGAATATCAAAGCGCTCGCCTTGGTGGGCTAATCGCAGTTGGATCCATTCCCATCTTTGCATTGGGTTACTTAGGACAGAGCTACATACGTGAAAACTTCAGATCGTTATGGCTGATTAGTTTCACCTTAATCTTCTTTGGCATTGTTCTAGGCCTGCTCGATCACTTTGGAAAGAAAATTAAGAACCTTGAAGACCTCAATCGGCGCGATGGGTTGGTTTATGGTTTCGCGCAATCCTTGGCCTTGATTCCTGGGGTCTCGCGCTCTGGCGCAACCATCGCTATGGGTCGAGCGCTGGGCTACAGGCGAGAGGCTGCACTGCGCTATTCATTCTTATTAGCAATCCCCGCCGTGCTTGGAAGCGGAAGCTATGAATTGCTCAATTCGCTGACCGAACCAACAAACAGCTTCTCTATACTCGAAACCGCATCGGCAACTCTGGTTGCTTTCGTTGTCGGATACGCAGTAATCGCTTGGCTAATGAAGTTCGTACAAACCCGAAGCTTTATGCCCTTTGTTATCTATCGAATCTGTCTCGGAGTAATTGTGATTGGGTTATTGCTTACCGGGACTGTTAACGCGTAACTCCGCCTTATCTGGAATAGGCAATTCGCAAGGAGCGCCATCGCAACAGTTTGTTTTCATATGACAATTTGGACATAACCACCTAGTGGCAACCGGGTCATAGGGCTGTTGGCAGAAATCGCAAGGCATCTGGTTGTTAGCGGTCACGGGATAAATGTACGCTGGGGGATATCGAGTGCAAGCGAAAGGGGTGATGAATTGCCTAAGGCTCGAGTAACAACAGTTATGTTCAACAGTGAGAAACCGGAAGAGTTAGTGGAGTTCTGGACGAAAGTTCTTGGCGTGCAAGCTCATCCTCACAATCAGTCAACTGAGCACATCTGGCTCTTTCCAACTGAAGGCGAGAATTTCAAATTAGGTTTTCAACGAGTGGCAAGAAAGTCTTCCGATGCTCAGGAGGTTCATATCGATGTTGCCGTTGAGGACCTTAACGAAACTGAAGAGTTGGTGAAGAAACTTGGTGGTAGTCATCTGAAGACCTCGCGAACGAGTAGTGGATTTGAGTGGCGGATACTTAGGGACCCTCAGGGAAATCCATTTTGCATCTTCAAAGATTCAGGTCACTAGCCAAACAACTGAAGCGTTCTGTGGACGATACTGGGATCGACTCGTGGATATGCTTGATTTGATATCCATATAGATGAAATTCCTACTTGGTTCAGATATTAGACCATTGGGTAGACATTTTTGGCATTTGGATCCCACGATGTCAGA
>Ga0194119_10002850_pt1 | contig 28557 bp, 19 predicted proteins | sample TA2MahC100mmetaG_FD_148620 | JGI IMG/M metagenome (GOLD analysis project Ga0194119, IMG submission 148620) | Freshwater microbial communities from Lake Tanganyika, Tanzania - TA2015018 Mahale Deep Cast 100m | ecosystem: Environmental > Aquatic > Freshwater > Lake | place: Tanzania: Lake...
ATACGCTGACGATCTACACGGCCGACCAGGGCCCGGAGTGGCCGCATTCGAAATGGACGGTATACGACACAGGCCTGCGCGTTCCGTTCGTAGCGCGCTGGCAGGGAAAGATTCCGCGCGGGGCCGTGACAGGCGCAATGGTGTCGTTCGTCGATATGACGCCCACGCTGCTGGAGATCGCCGGCGCGAAGCCAGTTGCCGGATTGGACGGCTCCAGCTTTGTGAGCGTGCTGACAGGCAAGGCGAAGAGGTTCCGGACCGAGATTTACGCGTCGCACTCCGGCGACAAAGAGATGAACGTGTGCCCGCAGCGCGGCATCCGGGACACCCGGTATAAATTCGTGCTGAATCTTCACCCGGAACGAAAGTGGACCACCCACTTTACGAAAGTCGACGGCATTCCGGACTCTCATCGCGATGTCTACGCTACTTGGGAGGAGAAAGCGAAGACCGACCCAAGAGCGGCCAAGCTGTTGGAGATCATCGAGAGGCACCCGCGCGAGGAGCTTTATGACACGCACAGCGACCCGTACGAATTGGAAAACCTCATCGACAAGCCGGAGCATCAAAAAACGGCCGCGCGGCTCCGTGAACGCATGACCGCGATGCGCAAGCAGCTTCAAGATCCGGAAGAGTAGATAACCCTGTTAGAATACCCGCTGACACTATGCAAGCCTCATCGAAACTCTCCCGCCGCCAGATGCTTGGCGCACTGGGCTGGAGCACTCTCCATGGCGCCGCGACGCCGGAGCGCCCGAACGTTTTGTATATCTACACGGACGACCATTCCTATCGCACGTTGAGTTGCTACAAGGAAGCCTACCCATGGGTGAAAACGCCGAACTTCGATAAGCTGGCCGCCTCCGGCGTCCGTTTCCTGGCCGCTTACAACGGCTCCTGGTGCATGCCATCGCGCACCGTCATGCTGACCGGCAGACACACTTCGAGCGTAGAGTCGATGCGGATGGAAGGTGAGTATCCGGGATGCGTGTACGATCCGGAGAAGTGTCCGTTCTGGCCGAAGATCTACCGGCAAAAAGGTTATGTGACGGCACAGATCGGCAAGTGGCATACAGGAACGGACACTGGCTACGGCCGCGACTGGGATTTCCAGATCGTGTGGAACCGGCCGAAGTATACCGAATCGAGCCAGAATTATTACTACGATCAGCCGATCACATACCAAGGCGGAAAAACGGAGATTCTGAAGCGCTACTCGACCGATCAATACACCGATTGGGCAATCGATTTCATCAAGGGCGAAGGCCGCGACAAAACCAAGCCCTGGTACCTTTGGCTCTGCTACGGTGCCGTGCACAGCCCGTATCAACCGGCGAAGCGCCACTTGGAGGAACTGGCGGGTATCGACTTCGAAACACCGAAGGATATTTACCCGCCGCGGGCCACGAAGCCGGACTGGGCGCAGAAGATTAACAGTTGGCGCAAAGGACCGGCCGGTACGCCGGTTTCCGGAAACAAGACGCTCATCGAGTGGGTGCGCCAGTATCATCAGGGCGTGCTGGCGCTCGATGAAGCGGTCGGCCGGCTGATGAGTACGCTCGAAGATACAAATCAGCGCAAGAACACGCTGGTGGTGTTCACGTCGGACCAGGGGCTGGCGTTCGGCCAACATGGATTCCGCGGCGTCAAGGTGGCACCGTACGACGCCAACATCCGTTCTCCCCTTGTGTTCTCGATGCCCGGCAAGATTCCGGAAGGCCAGGTCTGCGACGTTCCTGTGAGCGGCGTCGACATACCGGCGACGATATTCAAGTTCACCGGTATTGCGCCACCGTGGGAGACGCATGGGCACGACCTAACTCCGTTGCTGAAGAACGCAAAGGCCGCGTGGCCGCACACGACGATGATGGTGGCGAGCGGACAGAAATTCGGCAGCGATATCACGCCGGTGCTGGACGGTAAGAGCGCCATGCACGCCGATGTGCCCTTCTACATTCTGATTCGCGAGAAGCACTTGAAGTATGTGCGCCCGATGATTACGGATTTGGAGGAGCTCTACGACCTGGACAAGGACCCGGAAGAGCTTAATAACCTGGCCATTGATCCCAAGCACCAAGCAACGCTGAAGCGGCTGCGCGCCAAGGCGCTGGCGGAGTTGAAACGCACCAAAGCGCCGATCGCCGATAAGCTGCCCCCGATTCGCGAAGCCGTAAAAGCGTAGATGCGATTCGCAACCTGGATGCTGATCGTCCCGGCGCTGCTAGCCGGGAACGACCGTTATGGCGGCGACACGCGCGTCCGGCTTCACGCCAGTGGGAATTTTCGAGTCGCGCAGATGAAGGGCCGCTGGTTCCTGGTGACGCCGGAAGGACATCCGTACTTCGCTCTTGGAGCGAATCACGTCAACGCCTACTTTAAGAACGAGGCTCAGGCAAGCGAAGCGGCGATTCTGAAGTCGATCCGCAAGATTGGGTTTAACGCGGGCGACGCCTACCAGCCCGTCCCTTCGTATGCGGCGCAGTTGCCGTGGATTCATCCGATTGTCAACTACGGCGTCCAGAATCCCGATGTGTTCGACGACAGCGTCCTGAAGAAAATCCACTCGCACGTGCGGCAGGCCGCGGCCATGGTTCGAGACAATCCCTGGGTCATCGGCATCGCCGGACCCGACTTGCCCGTCTGGAACTCCAAGCGGGTGGACATGTTCCGCGAGCACCCTCGCTACCGGCAATTTCTTCGCGCGCGGTACTCCAGCATCGAAGCCTTCAACGCCAAACACAACACGGCATTTCAAGCGTTCGAAGAGATCAAGGCGCCGCTGGAGTCCGGGGACGACGCGGAGTTCGCCGCCCTGATCGCGGATCGATTATTCCGAACAGTCCGCGACGCCGTGCGGGAAGGCGCCCCGAACCACCTGTTTCTTGGGGAGCGGACTTACTTGCGCTCCGTCCCACCCCAAGTGCTGGAGACGATGGCGCGCTACGTCGACGTGTTTTGCACGCAGGCTGTGATTCTCTCCGCCCAGCGTCCTCCGGAGTGGCAGAGCTTCCAGGCCGATGGCTGGGACCGGGAGTTCGCGATTACGGGCAAGCCAACAGTCCTTATCGACTGGGCCGCTCCGTTCTCGTTGAGAGAAACGTTCCAGTCGCCACAAGGCGAAATTCGAAACGAACGCGACGCCTCCAAGGACGCCGCATTATTTCTGGGGAACGCGATTGAGCGGCCCTATCTGGTGGGGGTGTTTGTCTGCCAGCTGATCGGGACGCATCCAAACGATGTGCGGTTCTTTCAGGACTCGGCGCGCCGAAGCTATCTTCGAGACGATGGCACCGCGTACCGATATCGCACAGGCGTTTACAGCGGTGCGCTGCGAAAAGCCTTGACGCGCGTGTACGCTACCCTGAAATAGATAATGAGAGGCATCATTCTTGCCGGTGGCAGCGGCACCCGGCTATTTCCCATCACCGAAGCGGTGAGCAAACAGTTGCTTCCGGTCTACGACAAGCCGATGATCTACTATCCGCTTTCGACCCTTATGCTGGCGGGTATTCGAGAAATCCTGGTCATCTCGACGCCACAGGACCTTCCAGTGTTCCGCCGCCTGCTTGGCGACGGCACCCGGTTCGGAATCCGGTTGGAATACGCCGAACAGCCGAAGCCGGAGGGTTTGGCCCAGGCGTTTCACATTGGCCGCCATTTTGTCGACGGCGGACCCGCTGCGCTCATTCTGGGCGATAACCTCTTCTACGGCCACGGCATCTCACAACAGTTGCAGCGCGCGGCGAAGCGCAGCGAGGGTGCGACCGTGTTTGGTTACTGGGTTCGGGATCCCGAACGTTACGGCGTCGTTGAGATGGACGGCAACGGGAGAGCCATCTCGATCGAAGAGAAGCCGGCACGTCCCAAGTCCCACTACGCAGTCGTTGGCCTGTACTTCTACGACCGGACGATCACGGCGGTGGCCGACTCCATTCAGCCTTCCGCCCGCGGAGAATTGGAAATCACCGATGTCAACAGGGTCTATCTGAACAACGGCTCACTGCAGGTAGAAATGCTTGGCAGAGGCATGGCGTGGCTCGATACGGGCACCCATGAGTCTCTGCTCCAAGCCGGCAACTTTGTCGAGACGATCGAGCAGCGGCAGGGTCTGAAGATCGGTTGCCCGGAAGAGGTGGCGTTTCACATGGGATGGCTGATGGCGGAGCAACTCCAGGAGTCGGCGCTTCGCTACAAGAGTTCGACCTACGGCGAATACCTTCGCGGCCTGCTAACCCACCACCGCTAGCGAATATTCACGAGGCCCGGCGCGGAGGGCGCCTGCGGGGGCGGCGCACCGGCATCGGCCTTGCGCCAAGGCCTCGCCGCCACCATCGCTCGTGCCAACTGACCCGGCTGAAAGACGATGGATGGCCACAGGAACACTTCATTGGTGCACCAGCATTGCTTGGCGGCGACGGTTGCACGAAGCGCCTCCGCTTGGGCCGAGTTCCACAGCTCCGTGAAGCTCTGCTGCCGAAGGTTGCCGAGCGGAGCATGCGTCTCACAGAAGCTGACATCTCCGTTTGCGTAGACGACGGCGCTGAGCCTTCCGGCGCGGCAGGGCACCACTTGACGTTGCTCGGTGGCCGTCTTCGTCTTGGCCCATTGCAGCATGGGTTCCACGATACTTCCGAATCGTTGCTCCTCGCGAGGCGCCCATACTGACTGCACGTAGCGGTAGAGCTCCTGATAGTGCGCCAAAGTGGGTCCGTGAAGCGATGGGTTCTTTCTGTCTCCCCGAATCAAGGCCAGATTGTGATGGTCCATGGCCGGGCAGTTGTCGTAGAGATACTTGGTCAGCGCGGCCACTTCCCCCATGTTCTCCGAGGTGGCCGTCGAGATCGAGTGAATGCGCAACCGCGGATCGCGCTTCTGCAACTCCGCCAGGCGGGCATAGGTTTCCATTGACCGGGCAAACGCATCCTTCATACCGCGAAACCGGTCGTGATACTCGGGCATACCGTCGAGCGATAGCTCCACGGCGAACAACTGCAAGGTCGGCTCGCGCAGGACGTCCTCCAGGGCATCCACCGTGCGATCCGCGAAACTGCCGTTGGTCGGCACGTAGATCTGCCGCACGCCGTTGTCGCGAATGAAGAAACGGCAGATCTCAGCGAATTCCTTTCGAAGGAACGGCTCGCCGCCCGAGAGATTCAGGTTTTCAATGGGACCGAGCTCGCGCGATAGTCGGCGGATCTCATCGACCGACAGATCGTCGCGCCGGTTCAGGTTTCGCCAATAAAAACAGTGTTCGCAGGTCTGATTGCAGATCGAATTGATGAAGAGAATCAGAAAGGGCGGCGTCTTATCCCCGATGCCATAATTCCGCAAAGTCAATTTTGCGTGGCGCGACGTTCTGGCAAGAAGATCCAAACTTCTCCTAGACTAACAGAAACGCCCTCATGCGCTTCTGCCTGCTTAGCACGTTCTTCCCGCCGCACCATTTTGGCGGCGATGCCGTGTTCGTGGCGTCGCTGGCGAATCTGCTGGCCGAAGCGGGTCACCATGTGGAAGCCGTCCACTGCGGCGACTCGTTCGACTTGCTGGCGCGAGGCGTTTCTCCTTCGCCTTTTCCGATTCATCCAAAAGTGATTGTCCATACGCTGCGTTCGCCTCTAGGCGCGATAGCGCCGCTTGTGGCCCACTGCACCGGCAAGGATTGGACGTACGGCGCACGGCTTCAACAGATTATTGGTCAGGGGTTTGACGTCACGCATTGGCACAACGCGTCGTTGCTTGGGGCGCCACAGTCTTTCCGTTGGGGCAGCGGTTTGCGATTGATGACGCTGCACGAATACTGGTTGGTGTGCCCTTCCCACGTACTGTTCCGCAATGGTACCGAGGCCTGCGACAACAGAACCTGCTACACCTGTACGATGAGCCGGGGCCGGCCGCCCCAATTGTGGCGTTCGAATGGAGTAATAGGCTCCGGCCTCGAAAACATCGACCTTTTCCTGGCGCCCAGCGACTTTGTGCAGGAGACTGTAAGCCAATTTCTCCCATCGCTGCCCATTCAAGTGCTGCCGAATTTTCTTCCCGACCGGCCGCGCCTCAATCTTCCGCGGGAGAACTTTTGCCTGATCGTCTCGCGCCTCGAAGCGGCCAAAGGCGTGCAAACGGTCCTGCCGCTGTTTCGCGAGAACGGACTGCCGCTGAAAATCGCCGGAGCCGGCGAGCATGAGCCGGAACTTCGAGCGCTGGCAGCTGGCGCTCCCAACATCGAGTTCCTCGGCCGGGTGCCCTTCGATCAACTGCCCAGCCTTTACAGCCGCGCGCGCGCGACGATCGTTCCCTCGATCTGCCATGAGACGTTCGGCCTGGTGGTTCTGGAGTCCTTACAGCAAGGTACGCCCGTCTTCACGAGCGAGTATGGCGCACTACCGTCAATCATCGCCGAGACTGGCGGCGGAGGCGTATTTCGCAATACGGCCGAGTTGGCCGGGCTCTTGGAAACGGCGCGGCCCGTGGAGCCGGACCTGACGCGATTCTCGCCCCCTTCACATCTGCAAAGTTATTTGGAGGCGATCAAGGACGCAAAATCCGGTCGAAGAACTCCTGCACTCGCTTGAGATTTTCCGGTGTTTGAAACTTCGGTCCGCCGTGGCCGCCGCCGGGAATCAGGTCGAAAGTGGCCTGGGCGCCCTTCGCCTTGAGTGCCTCGAAGAGGATCTCACTCTGCTCTGCTGGAACCAGAGGATCGGCATCCCCGTGCTGAATCAGAAACGGCGGGTCGTTCCTTGAGGCATACTTCGCTGGATTCGCGTTTTCGGCAAGCTCCGGGTTCTGCTGCACCAGCGCGCCGATCAACTGATTCTCGGGCGAGTCCGGCGCATCATGATCCATCGTCGAAGGATGATGCGACATCCGGGCGACGCGGGTGGGTCCATACCAATCCACCACGGCCTGGACTCCGGCGTTCTCGCCGAACTCGGGAACGTCCCCCGTCGTTCCCAGAAAAGCGACGAGGTGCCCCCCCGCGGAGGAACCCCAGATACCGATCCGGTTGGGATCGATTGAATACTTCGCGGCATTCTCGCGCAGCCAGCGAATCGCCGCCTTGCAGTCCTTCGCATTCGCCGGAAAGGGCGCCTCCTGCGTATAGCGATATCCGACTGAGGCCGCAATATAGCCGCGTCCAACGAACGGAATCACTGGAGCGGCCTCCTTCGAACCGGCGCGCCACGCGCCGCCGTGAATCCAGACGATGAGCGGGAGCGGCTTGGCGGGCGCCTGCGCGGGCAGGTAGACGTCGAGTTTGACTTCCCGTTCGCCCACTTTGGCGTAGACGATGTCCCGCTCGGCCCGGACGCCTGGCGGCAGCGGCCTGGGCGCGGCCGGGGCCGGAATTCTTGCGGCTTCGCTGAAAAGAACCGCCTTGCTCCCAGGCGGCTGCGCGATTGCCGGCCGGCCGGTTAGGTATCCGTTGCGTATCAGAAAGGAGTCGGTCATGTAGAGCGTCGAGGCGTGCCAGGAGTAGTCGCCGCCCGGCTTGTCGTTGAAAAATCCGTGTTTCTGACCCTTCGCCGAATAGATCTCGAGTCGATTCTTCAAGGCCAGTGTCTTGTCGAAGTATGAACGTGCCTGAGCATACAGCAGATCTTCTGTGCCGAAGAACATAACCATCGGCGGGAGTCCGGCTCGCAGTGGCGCGTCCGTCATTCCCGGGTTGTAGAGCAGCAACAGGCCCGGTGTGGTCTCCGGCTTTGAGAGCAAATGCAACGCACACACGCCACCGGCCGACCCGCCACCGGCCGCGATCCTTGCAGGATCCATGCCATGCGCAGAAGCGTTCTGTTTGAGCCAGGTCATTGCGCTGAGACAGTCCTCCAGCGCCTCCGCCTTCGTGGTTTTGTGTTTAGACTCGATCCGATATTCGGCGCTTGCCGCGACCATCCCGCGGCTGGCCAAATAGGCGGCCTTCGAGAAAAACTGTTTCGGCGACCCGTTCCTGAAACCGCCGCCGAAAAAAAACAGTGCACCGGGCCGAGCGTCGGAAGCCTTCCACCCGGCCGGGTAAAAGAAGGTGAGCTTCAACTCGCCCTGCGGAGTCGCCTTGTACACGACCTCCTGCCGGCCGACGGCGAAGAGGGGCGCCAAACACCCGAAAACAACCAAGCTTCGAAACATAACGAACGGATTGTACCCTATTAAGTTGGAAAGCACTTGGAGCAAGTACATTTCGCCAGCCGGCCTGCGCGAACTCGTCTGGAATACGGCGCCCTATTTGAAAACCCGCGCAGCCGACACGCCGTTTCTCAAGACCCTGCACGCCGAACCGGAAGACTCGGTGTACGGCTACTTCGAATTCTGCCTGGCTGCGCACCACACAACCGTGGCCACCTACGTGCCTACCGATGTCGATTCGAAAATTCGCGGCCTGCTCTGGCGCGACACCAGCGACCAGGAGCAGTTACGGCGTATGGCGGCGAAGGCCCTGGAGATGCACTCCTGGACGCTCGACGGCTTCTCGCTGCGGACCGTGGACTGCGGCAGGCATGGAATCGTCAGCGGACATGATGGCGAATGGCTGTCCGTCGCCGCCGGGGCCTTGGGCCGATTTCTCGGCCGCGGCGACACCGAATCCGCTGAGCGAGTGCACGAAGCGATTCATCAGGAACTGCTGCGTGAAATCGCAGCGTTTGAGTACCTGCTTCCGATCCAAGGCCGCGAACTGGACGTGATGCGTTTGGCGATGAGCGTCACGCACAACCTGGGAGACTTGAATCAAGGAATCAGTTTTTGGAGCGGGCCGGTGCGCAATTCGGCCTCGGCGCGCCAATTTGAGAGGCTGGCGCAGGAGAACGCAAGCGGATACGGCGGCGCTTTCCGGGGCCCGTGTGCCCTCTACAAGGAGTTGCTCGCAAGCGAGGGGCACCGGCACTATCCGCTGCGGGCGATCAAGTGCCTGCGCCAGTCGCCCGGCCTGATGCTGCCGCTGGGTCCGTTCTTTGACGATTACGGCGCCTTGCTCTCCACGACACCGCTGCTCGACGGCGGCGGCCGGGCCGAGATTCTGGAGGCCCTGGTGCGGGGCTGCAGAAAAGTACCGAACCAGCACGGCTACTACCGTGCAATCGCGGGCTTCCAGGAGGGCTCGCAGCGTGCCTTTGCCCAGGCGGCTGCTGCGCTGCCGGCTTCGGCGGGGAAGCTGTTGAAGGAGATGCGGCAAAAGGTCTCCATGCCCCGCCGCTCGTTTGAATCCACCTACGTGAAGCGCGTGGAGCGGCTGCGCAACGCCGTCAATTCCTGACGCGTTAACAGGCGCCATGTGCCGATCGCCAATTTTCCGATCGACAAGTCACCGATCGCCACGCGCACCAGCTTCATGACCCGGGCATCGAGCGCCTCCACCATGCGCCGAACCTGGCGGTTGCGGCCCTCGGTGAGAGTGATTTCGAAGTGAGTGTATTTGCCGGAATCGCGGATCCGCTTGACCCGCGCTGGGCGAGTTGGACCGTCGCTCAGTTCCACGCCATCGCGCAGCCGCTGCAATTGCTCGTCGGTGAGCAGAGTGGACGCCTTCACCAGGTACGTCTTCGGCACATGCGACTCCGGGCTCGTCACATGATCGGCGAACTGATTGTCGTTGGTCATCAAGAGCAGCCCGGACGTATCCAAATCCAAGCGGCCGACAGGCGAAAGAAAGGTGTCGATCTCGTCGACAAGCTGATAAACCGTCGGCCGCCCCTCTGGATCCTTATACGTCGTTAAGTAGCCGGCCGGCTTGTAGAGCAGAACATACAGCCGCTCCCGATCGTGCAGCGGCTTGCCGTCGAAGCGAACACGATCGCGGTCCATGTTCACCCAGTGGTCCGGATCTTCAACCGTTTTCCCGTTTACTTGTACGCGCCGGGCGTGAATCCAACTGCGCGCTTCCGTCCGTGACCCCACGCCGGCCTTGGACAGCACGCGCTCCAATGTTTTTTGTGTTCCCAATGTGGCTATTCTAGGGCATGACACGTGCCGCCGTCCTGCAAGCGGGAAGTATTCCCTCGAATGCGGACGTCACTCTCGCAAAGTTGCAGGGCTTCGCCGATGAGACTGACCTTCCCCGATTTCGCTACCAGTCTTCACTAGAAAGGCCCAGGTTCATCTAACCGCGTTAGAGTGCCGATACGCCGCGTCTGGACGGGAGAAACCACGCGCACCCCCGGTTGTGCAATCTTCAAAGACCGCCGGCCATTCGGCGCTCAAAAGATAAGCTTGATGCTCATCGTCACCTGCCGCTGCCCGTGGCCCTTCTCATCCACGATGGTACCGAACGCCGTTGCCGTCGGTGTTGTGTTTGGCCCGGCAAACTGCACATGATTCAGCGAGTTAAAGGTCTCAAAACGGAACTGCGAGCGCACCTTCTCGGAGATGCGGAAGTTCTTGAACATCGACAGATCGAAGTTGTTGATCCCGTCCGCCCGAATTCCGTTAAACCTCGAATTCAGCGTGCGGATGTTGTTGGCCAACTGTTGCGCCGGAACCTTGTTGAACCCCGCATCCGTGTTGAACCAGCGCTCCGCCCTGCGCTGGCTAATGGGTAACACCACGTCATCCAACGTACCGTTGAAAATGGCGTTGCCAAATCCGAGAGTGTCGCCGGTCTGCCCCTCGAACCAACCCTGGAACTGCCAGCCGCCAACCGCCAGGTCGGCAATGCGCGGAATTCCGCCCAGGAATTTCTTGCCACGGCCGAAAGGGAGTTCGTAGATGCCGCTGAAGACAAACCGGTGGGTAAAGTCAAAGGGAGAAATCACTTTTTCCAAATAGGAATCGGTATCGTTCAGATAGTTCACCGCCTCCATAAACTTTGAATACGTCCAGCTCAATTGGAAGGATAATCCTGCCGAATAGCGCTTCTCGGCGGAGAGTTGCATGGAATGGAAGTAGGAGTAGCCCGCCGGGAGGTCGACGGTTATATCGCCGAAGTGCGGATACGGGCGCAGCAATTGGGCACGGCCGACGTTCTGGTTCGCGAGGCCGGTGCCGGTGTACTCCGGCAGGCCGAAGAACGGGCTGCGAACCTGGGCGCTCAGGAAGTCGATCACAGGCTGATCGCGGGTCACAAGCGAGGACAGATATTGCCTGGGTACCGGATTCAAATTCTGATTGACGAGAAGTTTCGTGCCGCGATTGCCAACGTAAGAAAGGTCGATAACAGTCTTGGCGGGAAGTTCGCGTTGAATGGAAAACGACCAGCGTTGCATGTACGGATTCTGAGGGTTGCCGGCAAAGAAGCTAACCCCCCGGCCCAGGAACGTGTTCAAGCCATCCCCGGAACCGCGCGCCGATTCAATTCCGTTGGGAAACGGATTCGAAAGCGTGGCGGCGTAGGACTGGCCATTGTTCAGCGACGCGATCAGGTTCGTTGGTTGATTGAAGCCCCCCTGATTGATGCCTGTGCGGTCGACGCCATTCACGTCGAAGAAAATTCCGTATCCAGCACGGATCACCGTCTTTCGATTCCACTGGTATGCAAGGCCAACACGCGGGGCGAAGTTGTTCCCGTCCGGATTCCAAAGTCCGCGAGAGTTTCCGTTCACGCCAGCGAAGGTTAACCCGCCTAGGGTGCGAAACGAAGGAGCCGCGAGTTCCGAAATCGGGCTACGCGCATAGGCTGCCGCAACGGCTGCCGAGGTCGGGTTCGGAGTGGTGAAGTCGAAGCCCTGGATCGTGCGATTGAATCGCTCGAACGGGGCCTTCTCGTATTCATAGCGAAGTCCGAGATTCACTGTAAGTTTGGAATTCAAGCGCCAATCGTCCTGCGCAAAGAAGGCGAGATAGGAAGACTCCTCCGCACGGGTGGCATTGTTGTTGATTACGCCGCCGGTCGCGATACCAAACAACATACTGGCCAAGCCCTGACCCTTCGGAGACGCCGGAGAATTGTCCAGCGGGCCGTTGGTAAAGTTGGTGCCGAAGGTGAATTGAGGATTCACAAAGCCGGGTGCACGGCCGGTCTCGCGCTGGAGCCGGTACTCGGCCCCATAGCGCATTGAGTGGCTGCCGCGAATGTTGGTCAGGGTGGCCGAGGCGGTGTGATAGTTCGTGCTGCCACGGCTGGGCGCTCCCAACCCCAGCGATGTATAGTTCGTTACGTTCGACTGCGGAAAAATCAACGAGGTCACGTCGAGCTTCGAGCCGATTTCGTTTTTGAGCGAGGACGGCAAACCGAGCGATGTGATATCGAAGCCGGCGGATCCGCGTGTTGTGTCGTCAGCCTGGTAACTTACGCTGTATCGAACGTTGAACAGCAAACTTGGGCTGAACACGTGAACATCGTCCGCCACCGCGCCCCATCCGGTTCGATCCAGGATATCCTCGAAGACCGGTCCGGGTAGAGTATCGGTCTTGTTGTCGTGCTGCGAATTGTTCCACCGGAAGAAGAAGCGATTGGCGGCCGTGAATTGATGATCCACGCGGCTGGTAACCGTGTAGTTCTCGCGGAAGATCTGCCGGGTTCGAAAATAGTTTTGCGAGAAGTCCACTGTTCCCGCCTGGTTGCCTTCCGGATAGAACTCCAGCAACTTTGTTGCGACGGGATGAATTCGGGACGGGGGCACGATGTTGTTCGGCAGCGGTTGCCGTGAAAATCGTCCATTCGGAGCGGAGGCGATGGTGAAAGGATCGAAGATCTGATATCGCGAACCACCAGCCGCCAGGAGCCTGGAGAAATCACCGCGCCGCTCCTCGCTTGTCGGAACCGTCGCGGTGTTGCTCAGGTTCCGTGTAATATTCAGGTCTTCGAAGCCGAAAGTCCAAAACGTCTTGTTCCGGCCGTCGTAGATCTTCGGAAGCCTGACGGGGCCTGTGACCGTGCCGCCGTAACGTTGGTGAAACCAGGAAGGGACGTTGCGGTCGAACTTCTGCTGAGTGATGGGTCCGGTGGAAGGATCGTAGATGAACCTGTTCGTAAACCACGGCACGGCACGGATTCGCGAGTCGAAATAATAAACGGTTCCATGGAAGTCGTTTCCGCCGGCCTTCATAGATACATTCGTTACGGCGCCGGCGGCATGGCCAATCGACGCATCGTAGGCGGCCGTTTGAATTCGAAACTCCTGCACCAAATCCTGAGGCGGTGAAAACACCGCGCTCCGGTTCGTCATGTTGGGTGCGCCATCGACAGCCACTTCGCTGGACCCGCCGCGGGTCCCGTTGGCGATTACGCCAGTCGCCGCACCGTTGTCCATCGGGTTACCCGCGCTGCGGCCACCATTCGACAATACGCCCGCCGCCAAACGCGAGAGATAGAACGGATTACCGCCCACCATGGGAAGCTCCGTTACCCGCCGTTCGTCCATTACAACGCCGATCGAAGCCGTAGCGGCCTCAAGAAGCGGAGTCTCACCAGTCACAACCACCGAGTCCGCCACGGCGCCCACTTCCAACGTGAAGTCCAGAGTCAGCCTGTCCGCGACGCGCAGTTCAATGCCCTCGCGAACCGCTTTCTTGAACCCCTTCAACTCAACTTCGACGCGGAATACGCCGGGGAGAAGGTAGGGCATCTCGAAGTAGCCCGACGCGTTTGTCTGTGCGGTGGCCACGGCATTCGACGCGGCGGAAATCGCCTTGACCGCCGCACCCGCCACCATCGCCCCAGACGAATCTTTCACCTCGCCGATAATCGTGCCGCGAGACTCCTGAGAATAGACACAAACCGCCGCAAAACCGGCGACTAAGAACTTAAGCATCCCTGCATAATACTACTTGGTCAACCCGCTTATGTTCTGCTCCGGCTCGACCTCCGTCGATACGCCCGCGGAGCGCATGACCTTCATCAAGACCGATGCCGTTGGCACCGATGCACGAAGGTTCATGCCACGATGGACACCCGCAGCGATCCGAAGCGGCGTCCAGCCCTGGTTATTCTTCTGATTCCAAACCTCGATCCTGGCTCCCCGTGAGCAAAGAAACTCCGCGACCGCCGGCAGGTGCTTAAACGCCGCGCCATGCAGCGCAGTATTGCCATTGTTGTCCACGGCGTTGATGTCATTGCCTAGGTCCAGAGCCAGTTTCGCCGCCTCCAAGGCCTCTGCCTCCGACCCGGCGTCTTCGCCAGGAGAACGAGTGCCAAGTCCAGCGGCGACCATCAGAGGAGTGGTCCTATCGTCGTTGGCCGCCCGTGGATCGGCACCTAGCGAATGCAACAACCTCATGTATTCGGCGTCGCCCGTCCGCGCGGCCATCAAGAACGGCGTGGCGCCAACGGTATTCAGCACGTGCAACCCGGCATTGGAGCGGCGGGTCATGCGAGCGTTTACGTTTGCACCCTTTGCCACGAGTTTACGGGCCAATTCCAGAGAAGTCATCTTGCCGGAGCCGGCCGGAGCCGGATCGTTGGAACCTTGACCGGGTTTTCGCACCCAGGTCAGAATATGCAGCGCGGTCCAACCGGGACCTGCGAAATTCGGATCCGCCCCAAGGTCCAACAGTTGGGATGCAAGATCGTAGTGAGCGTTCGCCACGGCCAGAAGCAGCGGGTTAGGCCCTGTGACGTTGTCGGTATCGCGCTGTCCGCCGCGGCGAAACCGGCTGCTGACGGGCAATGCGTCGGTTAGCGCGGCCCCGCTCTTGAGGAGCACTTTCACTGCCTCCGCTCTACCCTCCCGCGCGGCAAAGTGAATCGGCGCGAAACCCGACGCGGACCGCGCTTTCACATCCGCGCCAAATTCCACCAGCGTCTCAATTACCTGCGCGTGGCCTTCCGCGGCGGCCCACATTAGCGCATTCTGGCCCTTGTACTTCTCCACGGCATTGGCTTTCGCGCCCGCGACCAGCAGCGCCTTCACAGCCTCAGCGCTGCCGGCTCGCGCGGCGTTCATGAGCGCGGACTCGCCCTCAGGCAGCGCGACGTTCGGATCCGCCTTCGCGCGCAACAGTGAAGCGACGGCTTTTGAACTCCCATTACCCGCCGCCAGGATCAGCGGCGTTATTCCGTAACGGTTTACGGAATTGGGATTCGCGCCGGACCTCAGCAGCGCATCGATTCGCGCAACGTCATCCGCGAAAACAGCGGAGTGCAGATCCGTGGTCCCATCGGCGGCAAACGCGGCGCAGGCGGCCAGCAACACGAAAGGCCGCATCGCTAGAGCTCCGCCACCAGACCGTTCGAGTCCGCGAATTTGTCCATTCGAACACCGGCCCTCGAAAGCAGAGTTAAGTGAACGTTGGCAAGCGGTGTCGCTTCCTTGTATCGAATGTGCCTTGGGCCTGTGGCTCCGGCAACCAGAATCGGCAAGTTCTCGTGGTCGTGCACGTCGGGATTTCCCATTCCGCTGCCAAACATCAGGAGGCAGTTATCCAACAGTGTCGCGTCACCGTCGCGCGCCGCCTGCAACTTCTCCAAGAAATAAGCGAAAAGTCCGACATGGTAGGCGTTCACCTTCGCCAAACTTTCCAGCTTTTCCGGGTCGTTCGAGTGATGGCTCAGCGGATGATGCGGATCGTTCACTCCCACTTCCGGGTACGTGCGCGTGGACGCTTCGCGCGCCATTTGGAAGGACAAGACCCGCGTGATGTCGGCCTGGAAGGCGAGGACCTGGAGGTCAAACATTAGCCGCGCATGATCTCCGTAGGAGGCCGGAACGCCGATTGGACGGTCTGCGTCGCGCATGGCCGGATCTCCGGCCCGCTTCTCCGCCATTTGAATTCGCCGTTCGACCTCCCGAACGCTTTCCAAATAATTGCCAACCTTCGCTCGATCCCCCGCCCCAAGCTGTTTTTGCAAGCCCGCGATGTCGCTGCGTATCCAATCGAGGATACTCGCGTTCTTCGCAAGTTCGGCGCTGCCTCCACCGTCGCCAAACAATCGCTCAAACACCAGGCGTGGATGCGCTTCGGCCGGAAGGGGAGAATTCGCGGACGACCAGGAGAGGCTGTTTTGATACACGCAGGCGAACCCGTTATCGCAGTTGCCCACCGAATTGTGCAGGTCCATCGCCAACTCCAGCGAAGGCAGCGGCGTCTCGCGGCCAATCTCCTTGGCTGCGATCTGATCGACCGTAACGCCCAACTCATAGTCGGACCCTTCGGTCATCTTCGCCTTCGCGCAGCTGAGGAAACCGCTATTGGCCGTCGCATGGTTCCCAGGCGAGTAGGCGTTCTTGTTCTCAAGATTCGTAATGACCGTGACGTGATCGCGCACTTTCGCGAGTGGCGCCAGAATTTGGGAATTCCCATCCGCGCCGGGTGTCCACTTTGCGATGTTCGCGCCCATCGGAATGTAGTAGTAACCGAGACGCTTGACCGGCTTCGGCGCCGCCGCAAAGGCGGGCGTCATGGAATCGAGCAGCGGCAGCGCCAGGCCGCCAAGCAGAGTCCGCCGCGCAAGGTGTTTGCCTGTGATAATCACGAAGTCCTCCTCATTTGGAATGGCGTACTTTCCACGATCGCCTGGACGAGCGCCGAGAAACGAAAATCCTTCGTCTGGCTCTCCCGCACGGCGCGCCGCACCGCCGGCGCATCGAAATTCTCCACGCCCCGTCCGAGGGCGTATGTCAACAATTTCTCCGCTAGAGTACTCACGAAGTTCTCCGGCCGTTTCAAAACAGCCTGTTGCAGTTGGGCGGCGCCGTCGAACCGGCTGCCGTCTGGAAGCTGGCCCGTGGCATCCACGTCTACGCCCTCTTCCTGGGATCTCCAGCGCCCGACGGCGTCATAGTTCTCAAGCGCGAAACCGACGGGGTCAATCAAATTATGACACCCGGCACAGGCCGGATTGGCCCGGTGTTCCGCCACGCGATCGCGCAGCGTTACGGCTTTCGTCGCCGAACGTTCCTTGAGCGGCGGCACCTGCGCTGGCGGGGGCGGCGGGGGCGTGCCGAGGATGTTCGCCAGTACCCATTTGCCACGAATCACCGGCGACGTCCGCGTTGAATACGAGGTGACCGTCAGAACGGAACCATGGCTTAACAACCCGCCACGATGCGTGGACGGGTCCAAGTCCACGCGCCGGAATCGATTCCCGTAGACGCCGGGAATGCCGTAGTGTTTGGCGAGGCGCTCGTTGAGAAACGTGTAGTTCGCACGCAGCAAATCCAGAACGCTGCGGTCCGATCGAATTACATCGTCCACCAGCATTTCGGTTTCGCGCCGGAATGCTTGGCGAAGGTTGTCGTCGAAATCTGGGAACTGCCGGGGATCCGGACTTACCGCATCCAGATTTCGCAGATACAGCCATTGCGACGCAAAGTTGTCCACCAACGCGGATGCGCGGCGATCCTTCAGCATTCGGCGTACATGTTGCGCCAGGACACCCGGTTGCCGCAGAGTTTTCCGTTCCGCGGCGGCCAGCAGCGCCTCGTCCGGAATACTACTCCACAAAAAGAACGAAAGGCGCGTTGCCAACTCCAGATCGGAAATCCAGTACGGCCCGTTTACACCCGCTGGGTCGCGCTCAATCCGGAAGAGGAACTGTGGACTCGTCAGCACCGCCCGAAGCGCCATCTCCAATCCGCCTTGTGAGTAAAACCGCATGGGCTGCGAAAGATCGGCCTCCGTAACGGGCCGTCGATACGCCCGCTGCAGCACCGTGCGAAGAATCCGTTTGGCACAGGCCCCGGTTTTCTCGGCGCAAACCAGCAGACGCTTCTGACTCGGCGTTTGGGTTGGGCCGGAGGCGTTATAGGGGCCCAGAATCGACACCGAATAGACGGCCGGCTGCGCACGGGGGTGCCGGTCCGCATTGAAGCGTGCCTGGTAGGGTTGTCTTTCGGACTCCGGCAGGGCGCCGGACCGCTTCAAGAACGTGGCAGTGATATCGTGCGGCCCGCCTTTCACCGCGAGACGGACATTGAAATCCTTGTCCACCAAATGATGGGGCTCAGTGCCCTGCGGCCGTCTCACGCCCCAGAGCTTCAATCTTTCGCCGTCCAGGGCCAACTCCAGTTCGTGGGGATCTAACAATCCTTCCACGCGTTCGTCGCGGTCGCGCCACAGGCGCACCTGAATTTCATACTCCCCATCAGCCGGAAAATTGTACGGCGTGGTAACGCCGCCGCGAGAACCCAACGGCAGTCCATCCAGTTGTCCTTCCTGTGTCAGATCGGGTTTTGTAAAAACCGTGTGTCCGCCGGCAGCGTTCGGCGGCACGCCGACGGCCAGGCGGCTGATCTTGCTCGCCGCGGCTAGGTACTTTTCCAAGAGCGTAGGCGACAACTCTCCCACCGTGACGTTGTCGAAACCGTGGCTCGATTCATCGGCCGGAAGCAGCGACGAAACGTCGACATCCAGATCGAGCAAGTCGCGAACCGCGTTTCGGTATTCCGTCCTATTGAGCCGGCGGAACGTATCCGTGCGGCCGGGATCCGCCTTCGCCCGGTCCAACGTACCGGTCATGGACGCCACCACCGCTTCGTACACCGGCTCCTGCGGCCTGGGCAGACCGGCCGGCGGCATCTGACGTGTTCGCAGCTTTCGAACCACGCGCTCCGCAACGTCGGACGTCAATTCCTTGTCCAACGCCACACCGCCTGCCGCGGACTTGGCGTTGTGGCAGCCGGTACAGTAATTCCTGAACATCGCTACTTGCGGCTGCGCGGCGGCTGCCACCACCAGCAATGGAAATACGAACCCCAACATGCAAACACAATATCAGGCCGTGTTAGCGTGGGGAAGTGCGTTTTTCAGTACTAGTCGTAGCACTTCTTACCTCGCTGGAGGCTGCGGAGAAGCGCTCCGCCGACATTGTAGTCTACGGGGCGACATCCGGGGGTGTGGCCGCCGCCATCCAGGCGGCGCGGATGGGCAAATCCGTCCTGCTGCTGGAGCCGGGCACCCACGTTGGAGGCCTGACAACGGGAGGGTTGAGTTGGACCGACATCGGGAACAAGGCCGTAATAGGCGGAGTGGCCCGTGAGTTCTACCAACGCATCAAGAAAAAGTACGAGAGCCCTTCGCGCTGGAAATGGCAGTCGCCGGACGATTACTACAAAGACGAACGCGCGCAACGGGTAAAGCCGGAAGACGCCATGTGGACTTTCGAACCACACGTTGCCAGTGAAGTGTACTCGGACATGCTTGGCGAGATGCGAATCGAAGTACTGACGCGCCGCCGGCTCGATCTGAAGAACGGAGTGCGCAAGAGTAAGCAGCGGATCACTTCCATCGTCATGGAAGACGGCTCGGAGTATTCGGGCCAGGTCTTCATCGACGCGACATATGAAGGCGACCTGATGGCCAAGGCGGGCGCGCGCTACACGATTGGACGCGAGTCGAATACGCAGTACGGCGAAAATTACAACGGTTCGCAGGCGCCGCATCGCCACAACCACCAATTTCCGGACGGAGCGCTCGTTTCTCCGTATGTCATCAAGGGCGACCCGCGCAGCGGCCTGTTGCCGATCATCGACGCCGCCGGACCGGGCGAGGTTGGCCAAGGAGACAAGCGGATTCAAGCCTACTGTTTTCGTATGTGTTTAAGCCGGATTCCGGAAAACCGGATGCCGATCGAAAAGCCGGCCGGCTATGACGAACGGGACCACGAACTTCTGCTTCGCTTTGCGGAAACCGGCAAGTACCACGAGCCTTCTTCCAAGTACGATCCTATCCCGAACGGAAAGACCGACACGAATAATCACGGAGCCGTTTCGACGGACTACATGGGCGCAAACTGGGATTATCCGGAGGGTGACTATGGAACCAGGGAAAGAATCATCCGCCGTCACGAGGTCTATCAGAAGGGCTACATGTGGACGTTGCAGAACCACCCTCGCATTCCGGAGGCGCTGCGCAACTACTACCGCCAATGGGGACTGCCAAAAGACGAATTCACCGGGAACGGCGGCTGGCCCACGCAACTGTACATCCGCGAAGCGCGCCGGCTGGTTGGCGACGTTGTCATGACGGAGAGCCACATCATAGGCAAGCTGTACGCCAAGAACTCGGTTGGCATGGGAGCCTACGGCATGGATTCTCACAACGTGCAGCGCTATGTGACCAAGGATGGCTGGGTGCGCAACGAAGGGAACGTGCAAGTTGGCGGATTCGTTCCCTACCCGATTTCCTACAAATCCATAGTGCCTCGAAAAGGCGAGGCGGAGAATCTGCTGATTCCCATCTGTTTGTCGGCCTCGCATATTGCCTACGGCTCCATCCGCATGGAACCCGTGTTCATGGTGCTCGGCCAGTCCGCGGCCACAGCCGCCGTGCAATCGATCGAGGAGCGGCAAGCCGTTCAGCAGGTCGATTACGTCAAGCTTCGGGCTCGCTTGCTCGCCGATAAGCAGATCCTCGAGCTGCCATCGAATTTCAAACGGCCTGAGGGAATCGACCGTGGAAAGTTGGAGGGCATCGTTCTCGACGACAAGGACGCTACGCTGACCGGCGCTTGGAAGACGAGCCGGGCGTCGGCGCCCATCCTTGGCCAGTGGTACTATCACGACTCGAACACGCGCGACGGCCAATCCACGGCGGAGTTCATCGCCGGTCTGCCCCATGCGGGCAAATATCGAGTCCGGCTGCTATATCCTCCGCACGAAAATCGCGCGTCGAACGCCCTGGTAAGAATCGCGGGACGGGACGTTCGCGTGAACCAGAAAAAAGCCGCCGAGTGGCTGGGGCCATTTGAGCTTCCGCGTCAGGCTCGCGTTCTAATTTCCAACGCCGGAGCGGATGGATTTGTCGTTGTCGACGGACTCCAATTGGTGCCAGCGAAATAGTGGGGGACAATGGTGCGATGCAACTTCGACAACTCGGTAACAGCGACCTGAGAATTACTCCGCTTGGTGTGGGCGCCTGGGCGATGGGCGGTGGAGGCTGGGCTTTTGGCTGGGGCCCGCAGGACGATCAAGATTCTGTAGACGCGATTTTCGCCGCGATCGACGCAGGGTGGAACTGGATCGATACCGCCGCCGTTTATGGCCTTGGCCACGCAGAGGAAGTTGTGGGCCGTGCCGTCAAGGGCATGGCGAACAAGCCGTACGTATTCACGAAGTGCGCTCGCGTTTGGAATGAACAGCGCCAAATCGGAAAGGTGCTGAAGGCCGATTCTGTGAAGCGCGAGTGCGAAGCGAGTCTGCGCAGGCTGGATGTCGAGCGCATCGACTTGTATCAGATTCACTGGCCCGAGCCTGACGAAGACGTGGAAGAAGGCTGGAAAGCCCTTGCCGAGCTCAAGCAGGAAGGCAAAGTCCGCTGGATCGGCGTTTCGAACTTTTCAAAATCGCAACTGGAGCGCGCCGCCGCAATCGCTCCCATCACGTCGCTGCAACCACCATACTCGATCGTCTCCCCGGAAATCGAGGCGGAGGTACTGCCTTACTGCGGTGCGAACAACATCGGCACCCTCGTCTACTCGCCGATGAAGTCGGGTCTGCTCTCCGGCGCAATGACGCGGGAACGCATTGCCGCCATGCCAGCCGACGATTTCCGCCAACGAACGCCAAATTTCCAGGAACCGCTCCTGACACGAAATCTTCAACTCGTCGAATCGCTCCGTGAAATCGGAAACCGCCACGGCCGCACTCCGGGGGAGGTCGCCATTGCATGGACGCTGCGGCGTCCTGAAGTGACGGCGGCGATCGTTGGCCTTCGATCGCCAAAGCAGCTTGCAGGCGTCAAAGGCGCGGCGGAGTTTCGACTCTCGGATTCCGAGATCGCCGAAATCGCGACCCACATGAAGTAGTGTGCGGGCGCTCCCGCTACGCCGGAGCGTCGAACAAAGTGCCGCGCCCAAGAATCCAGCCCGGATCCAACCTGCTCTTCACCGAGCGCATCGCCGCCAGGTCCTCCGGCGAATACATGATCTCCAACAGATGTTTCTTTCGCTTTCCGAGACCGTGCTCCGCCCCTACCGTGCCACCGAGCGATACCGCCTGGTGAGCCCACGTGTGAATCAACTCCCAAGCTTTGTTGCGCTCTACTTCGCCGGAGGGCATGAGGTTTACATGCGGATGGCCGTCGCCGATGTGCCCATAAATCACCGCATCGCCGGCGTATTCGGAAAGTCCCTTCCGATACAGGCCAATCATTTCGCGATTCCGGTCAACCGGAACGGCGTAGTCGGTTCCCATCTTCAACGAACCGCGTCTTCGAACGGTGTCGTTCACCTTTTCCGGTAACGCATGCCGGAACTTCCGAAAGCGCTCGCGGTCCCCGTCCGTGGTTCCAAACCAGGATTCGTCGATCATTGCGCCGGCTGCCTCCAGCCGGTCCACCCACGCTTCTTCATCCGGGTTCTCTTCTTCGATCAAGAGCGCCGCGCCGTACCGAGGCCCATCGATAAGCTCCAGGGACTTCGCGTCGACGTACTCCAGCATCTGAAGCCGCTCAAGCGGCCGCCACACGTCGACGGCATCAAGCGCCTGGGCCTCCGAGGCGAAGAAGACCACACCGCTGAGCAGTGGCCCGCGCGCCGGCAACAGCCGGAATGTCGCTTCTAAAACGACGCCCAAGGTTCCTTCACTGCCGCAAAACAAATCCACCCAATCCATACCGGGCCGGAGAGGGTACCCTGCCTGGTGCTTGTTCGTCTGAGGCTGCTTCACCGCCGGAACATCGAAATCGATCGTGTCGCCACGGGCGAATTCGCGAACCGTTCCATCGGCTAACGCCACCAGTAACGACTCCACATGCCTGCGGGTGGAGCCATAGCGAAACGAGCGGGACCCGCTGGCGTTGTTTGCAATCGTTCCACCAAGGGCCGCCGAATTGTGAGTAGGATCGGGAGCGTAGAACTGTCCGGCTGACTTCGCCGCGTTCTGCAGTTCGTACAACAATAGTCCAGCGCCGGCGCGCGCCGCCCCTTTCGAGATCTCCAGATGGCGGAACTTCTCCAGTGAGAGCGCCAAACCGCCGGAGGGCACACCGCCGCCCGTCACACCGGAGCCGGCGCCCAGCAACGTCACAGGCATTCCGGACGACGATGCCTCCTTCAACAGTGCGGCAACCTCGCTCACGGTCGACGGCGACTCGCGCCGGTCACATTCTCCGGAGTAGCCGGAAGCGTCCTCAATCGTCATAGCTCGAGGATCACGGGCATGATCAACGGCCGCCGCGCGGTCTGTTTGGTCAGGAATCGCTTGAGGTCGGAACGGATCTTCTCCTGCATTACACCCCAGTCGGCGCGCTCCTCTTCGCTGGATGTTTCCAGCGTCCTCGTCACCACCCTCTTCGCTTCGGTCAGGATTTCCTTGTTGTCTTCGCTCAAGAAACCGCGGCTGACGATCTCCGGACCGCCTTCCGGTTTACCGGTCGACTTGTCGATGGCTAGAATCGGCATCACGAAGCCATCTTCGGACAGATGCCGCCGGTCGCGAATCACCATGTCCTCAACCACTTCGTCGATCGAGCCCGAATCGATACAGACGCGCCCGACACCGATGCGTTCACCCTTCCGTGCGCCGCGGCTGTCAAGCTCAAGACTCTCGCCGGTCTCCAGAACGAAGGAAGACTCTAAACCGTGGTCCCGCAGGTCGGAGGCCAGCTTCGCGTGCTGCGACAACTGCCAGTATTCGCCATGCACCGGCATGAAGTACTTTGGCCGGACCAGGTTCAAGATCAGCTTGAGTTCCTGCGCCGAACCGTGTCCCGAAACGTGGACTGGCGGGGTCATGTGGCCGAAAACGATTCGACATCCGCGCCGCGCCACATGATTGATCATTCGCATGATCGGGCGTTCGTTGCCGGGAATCATGCGGGCGCTCAACGCCACGGTGTCGCCCTTTTCCAGCTTTAGATGTTTGTGATTGTCGACCGCAACACGCGACAGCGCCGACATCGGCTCACCCTGCGTTCCAGACACCAAGACGCAGACCTTGGCGGGATCGGCCAATTGAAGATCCTGCGGACGCAGCAGCAGGTTGTCGTGCACTTCGAGCAGGCCGAGCGAATGAGCGATCTCCGTCACAGATAACATGCTGCGCCCCAGCAAGCCCACCTTGCGCCCATGCTTGCGAGCCAGATCGAAGATCACCTGCATGCGGTGCACCGACGAACTAAAGCACGACAGCACCACGCGCCGCTCACTTCGCAGCATGATCTCCTCCAGGCGCGGGACCACGGCCTTTTCGCTCTCCGTGTAGCCTGGCCGGTCAACGTTCGTGGAATCCGACATCAGCAACAAAACGCCCCGTTTGCCATACTCCGCGAACGTCTGCAGGTCGAACAACTCGCCGTCTAGCGGGGTCTGGTCCACCTTGAAGTCGCCTGTGTGAATGATCACACCCAGCGGCGTCGTGATCGCAAGAGCAACACTGGAGGCAGTCGAGTGGGTAACATGAATGAACTCGACCTCAAACGGGCCGAGCTTTACACGGTCCCGCGGCTTTACTTCATTCAGCTTCGCCGCTTCCAACAGCGAATGTTCTTCCAGCCGCCGCTCCACCAGGGCCAGCGTGAACGCCGTTCCGTAGATCGGAATGTTCAAGTCCGCCAGCAGGAATGGCACGCCGCCAATATGGTCCTCGTGCCCGTGCGTCAACAGCAAGCCTCGCACTTTGGCGGCGTTGTCTTTCAGATAGGAAAAGTCGGGCGTGACAATGTCCACTCCTAGAAGTTCGGCGTCAGGAAACATCATTCCAGCGTCCGCGACGATAATGTCGTCTCCGTAGCGGATCGCCATGGAGTTCATTCCAAACTCGCCCAACCCGCCCAGCGGGATTATTTGCAATGTCTTGTCGGCCATTCAGTCCTAGTCCTTCAGGCTACCACCTGCAGCCGCCGAAGCCAGCATCTTGAGCGCCGGACCCTGCAGAACATAATGGACCCGGCCCTTCTCCCGTGCGGTCGCCAGCCGGTCATAGAAGGCCAGCGCCGGCGTATTCCAGTCGCCAACACTCCAATGGACCGCCTCGCAGCCTCGGCGCATGGCGACGGACGCCGCAAACGCCATCATCCGCTTTCCCAGCCCTTGACCCCGATTCCGCGAACGCACAAAGACATCCTCCACATGAAGAATCGGTACACCTGTGTAGCTTGAGAACCGGGATTGCACCATCAGGTACGCCACCGCTTCGCCTTCCCAGAAACCAAGGAATACCTCCGCGATGGGCCGCTCACTAAACACGAATCGGTCCAACTTTTCCGCGGAAACAGACACCTGCCCTTGCCATTGTTCGGCGGCAGCCATCTCATGAATCATCTGTAGAATCAGTTCGCTATCGCTCGACGAAGCGGACCGAACGGAGAAGGATTCCTGCATAGTCTCTCCATTATGCCAGCGGACCGTCACAAAAAGTACCATCGGGCAACCGTTACTATCCGGCCCCGCGCTTAGTACCTATTCCATGAACCGGAATTGCTATCCGGTCCTGGTTCCGGTAGCATGACATTCAACACAAAAAATGTTTCGGCGTGTACCATACCTCGTCGCGGCCATGACGGCCTCCGCTGCTACTCCCGCCGTTCCTGATAATTCCCAGGCTTGGATCGCACTCGCCGGAATCGCCTGCTTGTTGAGCGCTGCCGGCGCGCTGCTCTACTTCATGCGGAATCGGAGCGCGATGGTTCACAATCCGATTGCCACGCCGTCACCCCAAGCTGCCGAGATTGTCGAGACCGCCAAGGATGGCGTCTTCGTGATTCAGGAGACTGGAGAAATCCTGTTCACCAATCCTGCCGCCGAAAAGCTGTTTGGCTACCCGTTTTCCGAGGTCAGGAACAAATCCATCGCCACATTGATCCCTCCTCCGGCGAAGGGCCGCCATCGCGCCAACTACATTCAGAACTCCGAAGGCCGCGAACTCTTTGGCAGACGAAGGTCCGGCGAACGTTTCCCCCTGGACCTTGCCGTATCCGAAATGGCAGGCCCGAGTCCGCGCCGGTTCAGCATCGTTGTTCGCGACCGGTCGGAACGAAACCGGGCGGAACTCGAACTTCAATCCCGTCAGGAGTTCGCCGCCGCGCTGGTAGAATTCCTCCCGTCTCTCCTTGTCGTGGTGGACGTGGAGGGCCGGATCGTTCGTTTCAATCGCGCTTGCGAGGAACTTACGCAATTCTCCGAAGGAGAGATCCGCGGACAATTTCTGTGGCAAGCGGTCGCCGCGCCCTCCCAGATGATCGAGGCCGAGCGCCAAATTCGGGCAGTCCTGGACGGTGACTTTCCAAGCCGAAACGAAACGATCTGGTGCTTGCGGGACAACTCGCTTCGCACGATCGTGTGGCACTATTCCGCCTTGCGGGATGACACCGGCCGAGTGACCCATATCCTCGGCTCGGGGCAAGACGTGACCGTTCGAATACAGGCCGAAGAGCGAATGCGCGAGACCGAATCCTTGGAGACGGCCGGCCGTCTGGCTGGTGGAATCGCCCACGACTTTAACAACCTCCTAACGGCTATCACCGGCTACTCAGGCCTCGTGCTCGACGCTCTGGAACACGGCCACCCCGTCCGCGATGACGTAGAGGAAATCAAGAAGGCGTCTGGCCGGGCCGCATCCATGACCCGGCAATTGCTGGCGTTTTCAGGGAATCAACCGCGCCACCTTCGGACTGTCGATGTCAATCAGTGCGTGCGAAACGTGGAGAGGCTGCTCCGGGTGTTTGCCAACGGCGGCATTCATCTGGACCTTTCTTTGGAGCCGGGCCTTCCGCCGGTGAACGCGGATCCGGGCCAGATTGAAGAATGCATCATGCAGTTGGCGGCGAATGCAAAGGAAGCCATGCGCCACGGCGGAACGTTGCAGATTCAAACTGGAGTTCGGACGCTCAACCGCACCCGGCTGGACGCCAGGCCACCGATCGGCCCAGGCGAGTTCGTCACCATTTCCGTTGTCGACACCGGCGACGGCATCGAAGCCGAAGCGCTGCAGCACTTGTTCGAGCCGTTCTACACCACGAAGAACAATCCGGCGTCGAAAGGCATGGGCCTTTCGATTGTGTATGGAATCGTCCGCCAGTCGGCCGGCTCCATCATCGTACATTCAGCACCGAAATACGGTTCCACATTCCGCCTTTTCCTTCCGTTGGCCCCTGACCAGGTCTCGAAGATTCCCGAAGCCGGCCCAGACCTGGAATCTTTGGCCGGTGAGGAGGTAGTACTCCTTGCAATCGACTCCGACGCGGCTCGCGGTCAGTTGCGGGAAGCACTTGAGACAAGCGGCTACACCGTAATTGAGGCGCGCAGCGGACTTCAGGCGATGGAACTGGCCCACAAACTTCCCCACATCATCCATCTGGCGATTGTCGATGTAGTGCTGCCACGCATCGAGGGTTTGGCCCTGGTGGAGGCCATCCGCGCGGATAGACCCGCCATCCGCGTTCTGTTTGCCTCGGCGCTCAGTGAATCGGAAATCTCACGGCACGGCGTTCCGCCCGCGCTCGTCTTCCGCATGGACCGGAAGATCGATCCGCGAAATCTGTTGATTCGAGTGCGGGAGACACTTACCACCGAAACCCCGCGGTAAACCGCAGTCTCGCTATTGTTCGGGAACTGCATTATGCTTGTTCCCCAGGGAGTGTGCCGCGGTATCGCCGCGTGCTTCGAATTCAAATGCTACTCACCCAACTCTCGCGCCGGCACTTGGTAACCGCCGCAGCCGGCTTGGCCGCTGGTTGCGGGCGCGAAAAAAAGACCGTCATCGGAGTGATCGTCAAGGCCGTTGGCCATCTGTTCTTTGCTGCCGTGCACTCCGGCGTGAAGCGTGCGGCCAAGGAGTTTGGAGTCGAGATCGTTTGGAATGGTCCAACCGACGAGACAGACCACGGCCGCCAGGTTCAAATTCTCGACGCGATGATCGCCCAGCGCGTCGACGCCATCGCCATCTCTGCTACTGACGAATCCGCGCTGGCCGCTCCGGTACAGCGTGCGATCTCTTCAGGCATCCCCGTCACGGTGTTCGATTCGGCAGTGCAAGGCACCGGGTTCGTTACGTTCGTCGCGACGGACAATCGAAAGGCTGGCGCCGACGCTGCGATCGAGCTCGCCAAGATGCTTGGCGAACGCGGCAAGGTCGGCATCGTCCGTCACAAACCCGGTGGCGCATCCACGACGCTTCGCGAAACCGGCTTTCAGGAAACACTCGCTCGCGAGTTTCCGCGTATCAGTCTCGCCGCGAGCCAGTTTGGAATGGCTGACCGCGCCAAGGCTCGAGCCGCTGCGGAAAACATGCTCACGGCGCACCCGGATCTGCAAGCCGTCTTCGCCTCCAGCGAAGCGAGTTCCCTTGGCGCCATACAGGCCATTACAACCCGGGGACTCGCCGGTAAGGTCCGCCTGATTACGTTCGATACCAGCGAGTCGCATCGCGAAGCGCTGCGAGCCGGAACTATCGACATCATGATGGTCCAGGACTCCGCCCGGATCGGTTACGAGGCGGTCAAATCGCTGGCGGAAAAGCTCAAGGGCGGCCGGCCCGTTGAGCGCCTTGATCTTCCGGTCCGGCTCGTCCGCAAGGAAGACCTCGATAAACCCGACATCGCGGAACTGCTCTCGCCGCCTAGTGGGTCATAGCGTAGACGATATAGTTCACACCGATCCGGTACGCCATCGAGGCGTATCGCTCAGGATATTCAGGCAGATCGGCCCATTCCCAAGCGTCTCCAAGGTCCTGATTGTGGAGGATCGCTACAATCACGCGCCCGCGATCGTCAAGAATCGCACGCCAATGGGGGTCTATGCCTCCACGTTCG
>Ga0194119_10002854_pt1 | contig 28544 bp, 28 predicted proteins | sample TA2MahC100mmetaG_FD_148620 | JGI IMG/M metagenome (GOLD analysis project Ga0194119, IMG submission 148620) | Freshwater microbial communities from Lake Tanganyika, Tanzania - TA2015018 Mahale Deep Cast 100m | ecosystem: Environmental > Aquatic > Freshwater > Lake | place: Tanzania: Lake...
GGTAATCTTCGGCCAGTTTTTCCAGCACCTCTTCATCGGTGGACGGCGCGCCGGTGGGGGTTTTCTTGACCACCGGCAGGCCAAGCCTGTCGAACAGGATCTCACCCAGTTGCTTGGGTGAGTTGAGGTTAAAGGGCTGGCCGGCCGCCTCGTACGCCTTCGCCTCCAGGGTCAACAGGGTGTGCGCCAGTTCGCCGGATTGACGGCGCAGCAGCGCGGCATCGAGCTGAACTCCGTGGCGCTCCATGCGCGCCAGGATGGGCATCAGGGGCATCTCGATGTCGCGATAGATGCGGTTCAGAGCGGCATCCGCAGCGACTCTCGGGTGCAGGGTCTGGTGCAGTCGCAAGGTGATGTCGGCGTCTTCGGCGGCGTATTCCGTCGCGCGTTCGAGGCTGACCTGATCAAAGCTGATTTGCTTGGCACCCTTGCCGCAGACCGCTTCGAAGGGGATGGTCGTTTCACCCAGATGGCGCGCGGCGAGGCTGTCCATGTCGTGGCGTTCGTGCGCTTCCAGAACATAGCTTTGCAACAGGGTGTCGTGCGCCATACCGGCCAGCCGAATGCCATGGTTCTGCAGCACATGCCAGTCGTATTTGAGGTTCTGGCCAACCTTGAGCTTGCTGTCGTCTTCCAGCCAGGGTTTGAGGCGGGCCAAGGTGTCTGCCAGATCGAGTTGATCTGGCGCGCCGGGATAGGCGTGGGCCAGCGGCAAGTAGGCGGCCTTGCCGGGTTCGACGGCAAACGACAGGCCGACAATACGGGCCGCCATGGGGTCGAGCGCGGTGGTCTCAGTGTCAAGACAAACGAGTTCGGCCGCCGAGATCTTTTCCATCCAGCGCGCCAGATCGGCCTCGGTGCTCAGGGTCTCGTAATGGCGCTCACAGGGTGTGACAGAGGGCGCAACGAAAGGGACTGTGAGTTGCGCAGCCGCTGTGTCCGGGGTTGATGCGGGAGGGGCTGCAGGAGCTGTTTTTTCTTCCAGCCAGGCCCTGAATCCATAGCGCTCAAACAGTGTCGTCAGCGTGGCCTTGTCCTCCGTGCGCCAGGACAAATCGGCGGGCCGCTCCGGCAATGCGCAATCGGTCTTGATGGTGACGAGCCGACGCGCCATTGGCAGCCAATCCAGCGCACCGCGCAGGTTGTCGCCGACCACGCCCTTCACCTCCGTGGCACGGGCCATCAGCGTGTCGAGATCGCCGAATTCGGTCAGCCATTTGGTCGCGGTCTTGGGGCCGACCTTGGGCACACCGGGCACATTGTCGACGGCGTCGCCCGTCAGCGTGAGCCAGTCAATGATGCGCTCGGGCGGTACGCCAAATTTGCTGATCACACCGGCGCGGTCGTAGGTCTTGTTGGCCAGGGTGTCGATGACGGTAATGCGATCAGACACCAGTTGCGACATGTCCTTGTCGCCGCTGGAGATGATGACACGCATGCCAGCGGCCTCGGCCTGCCGTGCCAGGGTGCCGATGACATCGTCGGCCTCGACGCCGGCCTCGGCGATCAGCGGCCAACCGGCGGCGCGAATCGCCGCATGGAGCGGCTCTACCTGGGTGCGCAAGTCGTCTGGCATGGACGGCCGGTTGGCCTTATAGTCCGGATACCAGGCCTCGCGAAAGGTGGGACCTTTGGCATCGAAGACACAGGCAGCAAGATCGGCCGGTGTCTCGCGGCGCAGACGGCGCAGCATGTTGAGGACGCCATAGAGTGCGCCGGTGGCCTCGCCCTGACGATTCTTGAGATCGGGCAGGGCGTGATAGGCGCGGTAGAGATAGGATGACCCATCGACCAGGAGCAGTGTTTGAGCGAGGTGTGTAGCCATCATGAACAAGATTCCTAAGCCGGGATGTACGAACGAGCCATGCGAGATTCATCAGGAGACCTCGATGGAATCCTGGCGCACGCTCGAGATTATGGCCGAATTCGTTCAGGGCACCGAGAGCCTGACGCGTATTCAACCTGCGGTAACCATTTTTGGTAGCGCGCGGGTCCAACCCGGGTCGCCCTACTATGTGTTGACCGAGACCTTGGCGCGGGCCCTTTCCGATGCGGGATTTTCGGTGATTTCCGGGGGTGGGCCAGGCATTATGGAGGCCGCAAACAAGGGGGCCTATGCAGGCAAGTCACCCAGTGTCGGCCTGAATATTGAGCTTCCAAACGAGCAGCACGCCAATGCCTATCAGGACATCAGCCAGACTTTTCGGCATTTCTTTGCCCGCAAGGTCATGTTCGTGCGGCACACCTCGGCCTTTGTCATCATGCCGGGGGGCTACGGAACACTGGACGAGTTGATGGAGGTGTTGACGCTGGTGCAGACCCACAAGATTCGCCGTATTCCGATCATCCTTATGCAGCGCGATTTCTGGCAGGGGCTGCTGGACTGGTTGCGGACAGCATTGGCTGGTGGCGGCATGATCGCCCCGGAGGATCTGGACCTGATTCAGGTGATGGATGAGCCGCAGGCGGTTGTGGACGCCATCTTCCGTCATTACGAGCATCAGGGCTTTGCGCCGACGACCCGCGAGAAACAGGTTTTGCTCAATCTGTAGCCGGGTTTGCTAGAATGAGGTTAACCCTTCGTAGCAGGAATGCCCCATGCTTATTTCCAGACTGTTATCGCCCTTAACGCGGAGCTTGATGTTCGCTCTGGTGCTGTCATCTGGGGTTCATGCGGCCCCCGTTAAACTGGAGCCGGTGCCGGTTATACCGCCTCCTCCGGGTATGGCTCAGGATCCGTCGCTGGAGCCGCAGATCACCATTCTTCAGCGCGGTCATGACCGGATTGAGGAGTTTAGGGTGCGTGGCAAGCTCTACATGCTCAAGGTGACTCCGCCGCACGGTACGCCCTATTACCTGCTGGATCACACCGGTAATGGCCAGTTCCTGCGCATGAACGAAATCACCCCGAATCTGCTCGTCCCTCTCTGGGTCTTGTTCTCGTTCTGACCGCGCCGCCATGACGCAACGCTTGCGAGTGACTCGCCCTGCTCTGGGGGCGGGAGTTTTTTGGTTACAGGGCGGCGTGACCCTGTTGCGACAGGGTTTTTTGGCTTGGCTGGGGTTGAGTTCGGCCGTTCTTCTGGCGCTCCTGATGCTTGGCATGACCGGTGCGGGGGCCATCCTGGCCTCGTTTACGGGCCCCTTTGTGGTGGCCTTGTTCATGTTGGCCGGGGATGCCTCGCGACGCGGTGAGCCGTTTTCCTTTCTGATCTTGCCGGGGCAGTTGCGGCCCAAGATCTCGCCCCTGTTTCAGGTTGGCCTGGTGAATGCGGTGGCGACTCTGGCCGCCAGCCAGTTGATCCTGATGATGGCGGGAAGCGATCTGGAGACGATCCTGAGACTGGTCGATGCCGCCGGGGCGACGGGCGGGGGCCCCAACCCGGAGGTGTTGAATCAGCATCTCGAGCGCGTCATGCCCGCCTTGTGGACGGCCTTGCTCATTATCCTGCCGGTGTCCATGGCCTCCTGGTTTGCGCCGGCACTGATCCTGTTTGATGACTTTTCGGCCGGCCGCGCCCTGTGGTGGAGCTTGTGGACCGTGTTGACCAATGCCTTGTCGATGCTGCTTTTCGCACTGTTGTTGGGGGGCGGGTGGCTGCTCGCCATCATCATTCCCTACGGGATTGGTTTCATGCTTTTCCTTCCCCTCCTGATGGCAGCGACCTATATGGGGTATCGCGCGATCTTTCACAGCGCTGAGATCTAGTCGCCATGAATGAAACCCTGCTCATGGCCCTCCTGGCGGGTTTGATGGGCGGCGTGCATTGTGTGGGCATGTGTGGCGGCATCGTGGCGGCGACGGCCTTGCAGGGTGGAGCGCCGCAGCGCACGGGAATTCTCCTCGGCTACAACCTCGGTCGCATCGCCAGCTATGCCCTGGCCGGTGCCTTGGCGGGATTGATCGGCTCGGCGGCCTTCCTGGCCGATGACCTGTTGCCCGTGCAGCGGATCTTGTATGTGCTGGCCCAGGTGATGCTGATCCTGGTCGGCCTGTATCTGGCTGGGCTGAACCAGAGCGTGGTACGGATCGAGCACGCCGGGGCACGGCTCTGGCAGCGTGTGCAGCCTTGGCTGGGTCGCTTGCTTCCGATCCGTAGCCCGACCCAGGCGGTGCTGGCCGGCGCCCTGTGGGGATGGTTGCCGTGTGGTCTGGTCTATAGCCTGCTGATCACGGCCTTGGCCAGCGGTAGTGCCAGCAACGGGGCCTTGATCATGGCCCTGTTCGGTCTGGGGACCTTACCCAACCTGTTGGCCATGGGCTGGGCGGCGGTGCGGGTGCGGCAGCTTTTCAACCGGCCTCGGGTGCGGTTGTTGGCCGGGATGACGGTGGTCCTCTTTGGCCTCTCGGGCCTTTTCCATGGGCTTGTTCCTTGAGGATATTTATCGCGCGATAAAAAAGCCCTTGCGCGCAGTTGGAAAAATATCGTTAAAGTTCAGCATTTACCGTTTCCGTTTGGAGTTCTGATTATGGCAACCCGTGCAAACCTTGAACCGCGTCTGGCTGCGTGCACTACCGCGCAGGATCTATACACCTTGGCCCGCGAGGCCTTTGATGAACCGGCCGATGCGGGATTTGCTCAGACGGTGTTTGCGCAGCCGGCCTTTGCGGCGGATCCGGGCGCCAAGGCGGTGCTTGACGAGGTGGCCGGTGGGGCCATGTTTACCGGTGATTTTGTGGCCTGTGCGATTGGCTACAAGGCCTTGGGCATTGATGACAAGGCCGCAGATGCCCTGCAACAGGGTGCCGATTTCGCCATGAACGCGGACGAGAAGGTTGCCGTGGGCCTGGGGACGCTGATCGTGACGGGTGACATCGTTCAATCCGGCAAGATCCTCGCCGGCGCCCTGAAGGAAATCTCGACCACCGAGCCGCTCTATGCCCTGTTTGGTGTGGTGGCAACGCAGGTGAAGGACATTGCGCTGGCCAGCCAGATCGTGGAGAAGATCAAGACCAAGTGTGGTCGCGCGGCCGACTTTGCCCGTCTGGCGCGCTCTGTCGCCTCGGACCTGATGGATAAGGTTCAGGGTGCCGCGATTGTCAACGAAGGGGCCGCCAAGTACGGTAGCCCGGCTGACCTCATCACCCTGTCCGGAGCCATGGGCGAGATCGACCCGTCGGCGGCGGGCGGCCTGTATGCGCAGGCGCTGGATTCTGCCAAGGACTTCACCAGCCTGATGCAGGTCTTGAAGTCGGCGGAGGGTAATGCCGAATTCACCCGTGCGGTCTTGGCCAAGGGCAGTGCTGTGGCGACCGTAACCGGCGAGTTCTTGCAACTGGCAGAGGCCTGTGCCGCGAGCGGCGATACGGCTGCGGCTGTAGCCATGGTTGCCAAGGCCGAGGAGAGCGTGGCCAACCTGGACGAGATGCGCAAGGTCGTTGAGGGCATCGAGAAGTATGCGGCGAATGATGCCGACTGGCTGGCGCGCTCCAAAGACAAGCTGGCACGCCGCGAGGCCAATCAGGCCAAGTATGTCGAGTTCCAGAGTGCCGAGGGCAATTGCAAGACCGTGCGTGAGCAGATTGCGCTGGCGGATCGCATCATGCTGGAACTGGGCGATGCCGCTTATGCCGGCAAGGTGTTGGCCAACGCGGAGACGACCCTGCGTGAAGACGGTTTCCATTTCTCCCGCTTCAAGCCGCTGATCCTGGCGGTGGATCGGGTGGGTGACAAGGCCTGGCTGTCCAAGCTGCTTGACGAAAGCATCGCCTCAGCCGCCGACTTCGTCTGGTTTAGCGAGATTGTGCGCACCGTGGGGCGCGAATTGAAAGACGCCCAGTTTGGCCGTGAACGGGCTGAGGCGGCGGTGCAGGCCCGGGCCGCCAGTGCGGGTGAGAACCCCTATGACTGGACCCGCCTGGCTGAACTGGCCCGTGATGCCCTCTCCAATGCCACCGAGGCCACGCGCATTCTGGGTGAGGCGGCGGCGCGGGCGCGGGATCATTTCGCCTTGGCTCAGGTGGCCAAGTTGTATCACGACATGGGCGCGGCCGATGCGGCGTCGGCAACCTTTGCACGGGCAGCGGATGCCTGTCAGACGGCCGATGAGGCGCTGCAACTGGCCACTCGTCTGCAGTCCTATGGCCTTGAGAAATCCCGTATTGCCGATCTGATGGACGGCGTGGGTGCCCGCCTGAACTCAGCCTCCGACAGCTTGCGTTGGGCTGCCGGCGTGGCCGATCTGTTGATGGACAAGGACTGGATGAAGAAGACCTACGATGGCATCGCCGACAAGTTCAAGAGCGAGGCCGAGAAACGCGCCCTGTCGCAGAGCGAGCAGATGCGTTTGGGCTACCGCTTCTATGGCCCGGGCGTGCAGCCGCACTGATCTTTGCTGATAGCCAACAAAAAAGCCGGCGTTTGCCGGCTTTTTTGGTTCAAGAGTTGGTTCAATGGCCAACCGGTGGGCTAGCGCAGTGCCACCGGCAGCGCGAAGTGGATGTCTTCTGCAGCGCCGGTCAGGGTCTCGATTTGAGTCATGCCCAGTTCGTATAGGCGGGCCTTCACGCCTTCCACCAGAATCTCGGGCGCCGAGGCACCGGCGGTGATGCCGATGCAGCGCATGCCGGTCAGCCAGGCGGGGTCGATGTCGGCCGCGGTGTCGATCAGCCAGGCCTTGGCGCCGGCGCGTTCGGCGACCTCGCGCAGGCGATTGGAGTTGGAGCTATTCTTGGAGCCGACGACCAGCACGGCGTCGCAGCGCGTCACGAGGGTTTTTACCGCGTCCTGACGATTTTGCGTGGCGTAACAGATGTCGTCTTTTTTAGGGCCGACGATATCGGGGAAATGGGTGCGCAGGGCGTCGATCGTGGTCTTTGCGTCATCGACGGATAGGGTGGTCTGGGTGACATAGGCCAACTTATCAGCCAACTTGTCAGCGCGCTTGTCCGGTTGGGTGCCGATCTCGCTGGCCAGGAGCGCAACATCGGCAGGGGTCTCGACCAGCCATTTGGGGCCGTCGGTTTGGCCCAGGGTGCCTTCGACCTCGGGGTGACCGGGGTGGCCGATCATGATGATGCCATAGCCGTTTTCGACCAGTCGTTTGACCTCCAGGTGTACCTTGGTGACCAGCGGGCAGGTGGCGTCGAACACGGTGAGGCCGCGCGCCTCGGCCTCTCTCCGCACGGATTGCGGCACGCCGTGGGCGCTGAAAACCAGCACTGAGCCGGCGGGAATCGCGTTTAAATCCTCGATGAAGATCGCGCCACGCGCCTTGAGATTGTCCACCACAAAGCGGTTATGCACGACTTCGTGGCGCACATACACGGGTGCGCCGTGGCGTTCCAGCGCCCGTTCGACAATGGCAATGGCGCGATCGACACCGGCACAAAAGCCACGCGGGTTGGCGAGCAGGAGAGTGGTCATTTTTCGATACTCAGGATGTGCACTTCGAATTCGATCGGCCGGCCAGCGAGCGGGTGATTGAAGTCGAGGGTGGCCGTGGCGGCGTCGAGGGCCAGCACCGCGCCGTGCAGGGTTTGCCCATTGGGGAGTTGGAACTGGATGATGTGGCCGACCTCAAGCGTTGATTCGGAGGCCAGGTCGTTCAGGTCGGCACGGGGATACGATTGGACCCGGTCTGGATCGTGTTCGCCAAAGGCCATGCCGGGCGCCAGGTGCAGCGTGGTGTGTGTGCCTGCGCGCATCCCCTTGAGGGCATATTCCAGGCGGGGGTCGATCTCGCCGCGGCCGAACTGGAAGGTCTCGGGTCCCTCCGCAAAGGTATTGACGATCTCTGCGTCTCCGCACGCGAGCCGGTAGTGCAGCGTGACGCGGTCGTTAAGACCGATTTCAGGGCTGCTCATGGGGTGGCCTCAGGCTCATCCAGATCAACATGCCCGCCGCGAGGACGATGGCGGAATCGGCGACATTGAACGCGGGCCAGTGCCAGCCCAGCAGATGAAAGTCGAGGAAATCGACCACATTGCCATGCAGGATGCGGTCGATGGCATTACCCAGCGCGCCGCCCAGGATGAGCGCGAGGGCGGTGTGTTGCAGCGCCGGGGCGGGCTTTCTCAGCCAGCCGATGATGAAGGCCGAAACCGTCAGCGACAGGGCGATGAAGAAGAAGCGTTGCCAGCCGGGCTGGTCAGCCAGGAGCGAGAACGCCGCGCCTTCGTTGCGCACATGCACCAGGTTGAAAAAGCCGGTCAGCTCAATGCTGGCGTACAGGGGCAGGCTGGCCAGCACCGCCCACTTGCTGAGCTGGTCGAGGATGATGACCAGGGCGGCGAGGCCCAACCCCTTACGCATAGGCGCGCGCTTCGCCAAGGCCATTCAGGTTGCTGTCGCAGCGGCCGCAGAGGCCGTCGGTGTTCACATCAGCGCGGACATGCCAGCAGCGTTCGCATTTCTGGTGGGGGCTGGCGATGACCGTGACGGCCTCCGCGCCGCGGGTCAGGCGGACGGCCGAGACGATGAAGACGAACTTGAGGTCGTCAGCCAGGGCCGCGAGATGGTCAAACAGCACGCCGTCGGCGCTGATCTCCAGTTCAGCTTGCAGGGCCGAGCCGATGATCTTGGCCTCGCGCGCGGTCTCCAGGGCCTTCAGTACGGTGGGGCGGAAGGCGGTGAGGGCGTCCCAACGCGTAATCAGTGCCGTGTTTGTGGAGGCCTCGAAGTCGCTGGTGACAGACAGGAAGACGCTGCCTTGTTCTGCGCTGCTGCGTCCGGGGATGAAGGCCCAGGCCTCTTCGGCGGTGAAGGACAGGATCGGGGCCATGGCCTGTACCAGGCTGCGGGTAATGGCGTGCAGCGCAGACTGCGCCGAGCGGCGTGCTTTCGAGTTTGCGCCGCAGGTGTAGAGCCGATCTTTGAGGATGTCGAGGTAGAAGCCGCCCAGGGTCTCGGCGCAGAAGCCGTGCAGGGCCTGGGCCACGCGCAGGAACTCGTAACCGGCATAGGCCGCGCGCACCTCGGCGTTGAATTGTTGGGTGAGGTGCAGGGCGTAGCGGTCGATTTCCAGCCAGTCGGCCACCGGCAGGGCGTGTGCCGCCGGGTCGAAGTCGGACTGGTTGGCGAGCAGGAACTTGAGGGTGTTGCGGATGCGCCGATAGCTGTCGATGACGCCTTGCAAGATCTTGTCGGAGATCGACAGCTCGCCGGCGTAATCGGTGCTGGCCACCCACAGGCGCAGAATGTCAGCGCCGTACTTGTTCATGACTTCTTGCGGGGCGATGACATTGCCCTTGGACTTGGACATCTTGTGGCCGTTGCCATCGACGACGAAACCATGGGTGAGCAGGGCCTTGTACGGCGCGTGGCCATCAATGGCGCATCCGGTCAGCAGCGAACTCTGGAACCAGCCGCGATGCTGGTCGGAGCCCTCCAGATAGAGGTCGGCCGGGTGGTTGTGGCTGTCGGGGTGCGAGCCGCGCATGACATGCCAGTGGGTGGTGCCGGAATCAAACCAGACATCCAGCGTGTCGGTGAGTTTGCGGTACTGCGCGGCCTCCTCGCCCAGTAAATCGGCGGGGTCGAGGGTGAACCAGGCCTCGATGCCGCCGCTCTCGACGCGCCTTGCCACTGTTTCGATGAGCTCGGCGGTGCGTGGGTGCAGCGCGCCGGTTTCACGGTGCAGGAAGAAGGGAATCGGTACGCCCCAGTTGCGCTGGCGCGAGATGCACCAGTCGGGCCGGGTCTTCATCATGCCCTCGAGACGGGCGCGACCCCAGGCCGGGAAGAATTGCGTCTCGTCCACGGCGATCTCGGCCTGATGGCGCAGCGTGGGCGCGGATTCGCTGCCGCGCTGTTCCATGCCGATGAACCACTGGGTGGTGGCGCGGAAGATGATGGGCGTTTTGTGCCGCCAGCAATGCGGATAGCTGTGGCGGATCTTCTCGCTTTTCAGCAAACGGCCGCGCGCTTCCAGTTCGGCGAGCACTTTCGGATTGGCTTCCCAGACGGAGAGTCCCGCCAAGGCGCCGTCGGTGAGGGCGGGCGTCGAAGGGAGGAAACGGCCGTCGTCACCGACAGGGTTATTGACCGGAAGACCGTATTTGCGACCGATCGTATAGTCATCCACGCCATGTGCCGGGGCGGTATGGACCAGGCCGGTGCCCGCCTCAAGCGTGACATGAGTGCCGCAGATCATCAGCACATCGCGCGACTGGAAGGGGTGTTGCAACAGGAGATGTTCCAGTGCCGCGCCGGCACAAGAGCCGAGAAACTCGCCTTCCAGCGCATAGCGTTCCAGACAGGCGGCGGCCAATTCATGGACCAGGATCAGCGTGCCCTTGGGGGTGGAGATCAGGTCATAGGTGAGATCCGGGTGTACCGACACCGCCTCGTTGGCGGGCAGGGTCCACGGCGTGGTGGTCCAGATCACGGCGGCGGCGTTGGCGACGGGGTGCGCCAGACCAAACGCAGCGGCAAGTTTTTCAGCGTGGTTGGGATGGACCGGAAAGGCGACATCAATGGCCGGCGAGGTCTTGTCTTCGTATTCAACCTCAGCCTCGGCCAGCGCCGAGCCGCAGTCGAGACACCAGTTGACCGGTTTCAGGCCCTGATAGAGATAGCCCTTCTCCCAGATCTTGCCGAGGGCGCGAATCTCGTCAGCCTCGGCCTTGAAATTCATGGTGAGGTAGGGATTGTTCCAGTCGCCCAAGACGCCCAGGCGGATGAAATCCTGCTTTTGTTGCTCCACCTGCTGCGCGGCATATTCGCGACAGAGTTTGCGCACCGCGTTACCTTCGAGATGCTTGCCGTGTTGCTTTTCGATCTGATGTTCAATCGGCAGGCCGTGGCAGTCCCAGCCCGGCACGAAGGGCGCGTCGAAGCCTTCCAGCGTCTTGCTCTTGAGGATGATGTCCTTCAGGATTTTGTTGACGGCGTGGCCAATGTGGATGTTGCCGTTGGCGTACGGCGGGCCGTCGTGCAGGGTAAAGCGCGGTCGCCCGGCAGAGGCTTGGCGAATGGCTGCGTAGATCTGTTTTTCCTGCCACCCGGCCACCCAGCCCGGTTCGCGTTTGGGCAGGTCGCCGCGCATGGGGAAGGGGGTATCGGGCAGGTTGAGGGTGGCTTTGTAATCCATGGGCTTATCCGACATTCAGCAGGGTGCGCGCTTCAAGGGCATCGCGGCCGATTTGGGCGATCAGGGCATCGAGCGAGTCGAATTTTTGTTCGTCACGCAGTTTGTGCAGAAACTCGATGCGCAGGTGGGCGCGGTAGATTGATTGGTTGAAATTGAACAGATGGACTTCCAGCGTCGGGCGACCGTTGGCGTGCACCGTGGGACGGGTGCCGAGGCTGGCAACACCGGGCCAGTCCGGCGTGGAGAGCCCTTGTACGCGTACAGCAAAGATGCCCTTGAGTGGCGGGCGGTTGTGTTTGAGCTGGATGTTGGCGGTGGGGTAGCCGATCTTGCGGCCTAACTGGTCGCCACCGATGACGCGGCCAGAGATACTGTAAGGGTGACCCAGCAGTTGTGCCGCGAGCGCCATGTCGCCACCAGACAAGGCGATGCGCACGGCGGTGCTGGAGGCGCGCTGGCCCGCCGCCTCGACGGTGGGCAACGATTCGGCGCTAAACCCCGCATCGTTGCCGAGCCGCGCCAGGAGTTCGATATCGCCAGCACGCTTGGCGCCAAAGCGGAAATCATCGCCGACCAACACATAGCGCGCCTTGAGCCCGTCAACCAGGATGCGTTGTACGAAGGCCTCGGCCGACAGCGCGGCGAAGGTGCGGTCGAAGGGACAAACATGCACATGCGCTACGCCGAGTTCGCGCAGCCGTTCCATCTTTTCGCGTAATGACGAGAGCCGTGTGGGTGCGTCATGCGGGGTAAACAGCTCGCGCGGATGCGGTTCGAAGGTCAGTACCGTCGGGTGGGCGCCAAACGCCACGGCACGCGCGGTTAGCCGCGCCAGCATGGCCTGATGGCCAAGATGGACACCGTCAAAGTTGCCGATGGTGATGGCGTTGGGGCGCGTGGCGCGTGGCCAGCCGTGGGTAATGATCATGTTCGGGCGTTATGCAAACGGCGACGCTACAAGGAAGGCGTGATTCTACGGGTTGGGGCGTATTCCGTCAGCCCGGGGTGGTGCGACGGAATTGGGCGGGGCGCAGACCCAGGATCCAGAGGCTGGCGAAATAGATGCCCACAGCGCTGGGGATGAGCCAGGCGAGGTGGAGGAGGCGTTCAGATAAATCGGCCTTTAGCCAGTCGGTCTCGGCGCCCATGGCCAGAAAGAGGAATCCGCCCATGGTGGCGAGGGCGATGGCGAGCCGCAGCGAATAGAGGGCCCAACCCGGTTGCGGTTGGAAAATGGCTTGCTGCCGCAGTTTGCGATACAGGATGCTGGCATTGAGACAGGCCCCCAGGCTGATGGCCAGTGCCAGGCCGGCGTGGCCCAGAGGGCCGATGAAGGCCAGGTTCATGGCCTGGGTGGCAAGCAGGGTGAGGATGGCGATCTTGACCGGGGTCTTGATGTTTTGTCGGGCATAAAAACCGGGGGCCAGGACCTTGACGAGGATGAGCCCGATCAGGCCGGCGCTGTAGGCGGTGAGGGCCTGGCGGGTCATTTCGACATCGTGGACGGTGAAGGCTCCGTAATGGAATAAGGTGGCAATCAACGGGATGGCGAGAATGGCCAGGGCCAGGGCGGCGGGGGCGGCCAGCAGCAGGGTCAGGCGCAGGCCCCAGTCGAGCAGGCGGGAATATTCGCGGCTGTCGTCGTCGGCATAGTGTTTGGCGAGCGAAGGCAAGAGGATGGTGCCGAGGGCGACACCCAGCATCCCGGTCGGAAACTCCATCAGACGGTCGGCGTAATACAACCAGGAGACGCTGCCGCTGATCAGGAAGGAGGCAAAGATGGTGTTGATGAGCAGGGAGACCTGCGCGACCGAGACGCCCATGGCGGCCGGGCCCATGAGTTTGAGGATGCGGCGCACGGCGGGGTCACGAGGGGCAAAATCCCAACGCGGCAACAGCCCCAGTCGTTTCAGCGCCACATATTGCAGCGACAGTTGTAGCACGCCCCCCAGAAAGGCGCCCCAGGCCAGGGCCAGGATGGGCGGATCAAACCAGGGCGCGGCCACGGTGGCGGCGAGGATCATGGCGACATTGAGCAACACCGGGGTGAAGGCCGGCACCATGAAGCGGCTCCAGGTGTTAAGCACGCCGGCGGCCAGCGCGGTGAGCGACATGAACAGGATGTAGGGGAAGACGATACGGGTCATCGTCACCGTCAGGTCGAATTTCTCGGCATCTGCGGTAAAGCCGGGGGCCGAGAGCATGACGATCAGCGGCGCGGCAAGGATGCCGAGCAGGGCGGTGGCGCTGACGATGAGGAACAGTAAGGTATGCACGCGCTGGATGACTTTTTGCGCGGCGGAGTCCCCTTCCCGGTTGCGAATCTCCGCCAGGACGGGGACGAAGGCCTGCGAGAAGGCGCCCTCGGCAAAGAGCCGGCGGAGCAGGTTGGGCAGCTTGAAGGCGACAAAAAAGGCGTCGGTGATGGCGCCTGCGCCGAAGCTGCGGGCAATGACCATGTCGCGCACAAATCCCAGGATGCGCGAGAGCAGGGTCATCGAGCTGACGGTGGCAAGGGCGCTGAGCAGATTCATGGGGGACAATTCTAGCTTGTCAAACATTGGGCGGGGGGATATACTTAGCGACTTCTTTTTTAAGTTTTCAGGAGCTTTCACCATGGCAAATAGCGCACAGGCTCGCAAGCGTGCCCGTCAGGCGGACCGTATTCGTCTGCAAAACATGGCTCAACGCTCGGCCTACCGCACTGCCGTGAAGAAGGTTCGCAAGGCCATCGAGGCCGGCGACCAGGCCGCCGCCGCGATCGTCTTCCAGGAATCCATGAGTGCCATGGATCGTCTGGCCGATAAGCGTATTGTTCACAAAAACAAGGCAGCACGACACAAGAGCCGTCTGTCTTCCGCCATCAAGGCCATGGCCTGATCTTTTTCAGGTCGCACAAAAACCCCTCTGCGGAGGGGTTTTTGTTTTCTGCACGCACCTTCTCCGCGGCTCTTTATAATCCCGTTACCATCCGCCCATCCTGTCAGAGGTCTTATGAATCTTGATCGCGTTAGCTCCGGCCGTAATGTGCCCGATGACATCAATGTCATTATCGAAATTCCCGCCCACGGCGAGCCCATCAAGTACGAGGTGGATAAGGAGACGGGGGCCATGTTTGTCGATCGCTTCATGTCCACTGCGATGCATTACCCGTGCAACTACGGTTATATCCCGCATACGCTGTCCGAGGACGGCGATCCTGTCGATGTCCTGGTGATTACCCCGATCCCGCTGATCACGGGCGTGGTGGTGCGTTGCCGCCCTGTGGGTATCTTGAAAATGGAGGACGAGGCGGGGATGGATGGCAAGGTATTGGCCGTTCCGGTCGACAAGTTGTGCACCATGTACTGCACCGTCCGCAGTCCCGAGGATTTGCCGACGCTGATGCTCAACCAGATTGCGCACTTTTTTGAGCACTACAAGGACCTTGAAATGGGCAAGTGGGTCAAGGTGTTGGGTTGGGCGGGTATTGATGAGGCCCGGGCCGAGATTGTCGGCGGCGTGGATCGCTATAACGCGGCTGTCGACAAGCCGATGTTCTGATGAAGATCTGTATCGTTTCAGATTCGCATGACAACCGGCGTTTGCTTGATCACGCGGTCGAAGACGCCGTGGCGCGGGGGGCGCAGGCGGTTCTCCATTGCGGGGATATCGTGGCGCCGACCACGCTGCGGGTATTGAAGAAATATGGCCTGCCGGTGCACGCCATTCATGGCAACAACACCGGCGACCTTTACACCATGATGCACCTGGCTCACGAGCCCGATAGTCCGGTGCGCTACCATGGCCAGGATGCGGTTCTGCATCTGGCCGGCCGGACCCTGTTCATGGTGCATTACCCGCATTACGCCGAGGCCATGGCCTTGACCGGCGATTACGATGTGGTGTTGTGTGGCCATGATCACCGCGTCAGTCAGCGTGAGGTGACCAACATCCGGGGTGGAAAAACCTGGTTGGTGAACCCCGGTACCGTGGGTGGGGTCGGCAAGCCGCCGACCTATGTTCTCGCCGATCTGGAGACGCTGCAGTTTTTGACCATTGATGTGCCAGCTGAACCGGGTGAGGCGTGTAATGTGCGCCCGGCCAGTGTTCACGCCTGAACGCCTGCGGCTGGGCATGATCGGGCGCCGATTTCTGTGCTAGAATCCCCGCGTTTTTAATGGATTGGCTGTAACCATGAACTGCCTTGACCGGTGCTGCCGGCACGGCAGTTTTTTATGGTTAGGCGCTTGTTAGGATGCCTGTTATGGAAAGTATTCTCGAAATTCGCGAGGGTTGTGTTACGCCGGCCCAATTGCTTAAAAGTTTACCGTTTACGCGCTTCCTGGATCGTTACAAGCAGGAATATCTGGACGATCTCGGGCAGCGTGACGAGCGCTATCGCGATGAGTGGCAACACCGCAGTTCCTTCGTGAAGTCGATCCGGGCACGGGATTTTCTGCTGCTGCTCAACGCCGGAAAAATCGAGGGTGAGGCCCTGGATCGGGCCCGCGAACTGGCCCTGTTCTTTGACGGGGGCTTTCATCACTTCCGCACCCGTTCCTATTCGCGTCTGGTGCGTCTTCAGAACGAGGTTGTAACCCAGGGTGATGTGACTTCGGCCACCGTTAAGGGTAGGGTCACCGAAAAGGCGCGTGGTTTGTCCGAGCTCTTGCTGGAAACGCGGCGGGCCCTGCTCGATAGCGTGGGTCTGGAGGAAGGGACGCGACGCACACCGGGGTTGAACGCCTTTCCGAATGTGACGGCGGGCGAGATCTCGGGTCATTATTTCAATCTGCCGCCGGATTATGTCGCCTTGTCGCATGTCCCGCTGACCATCGCGGCAGACATCCAGACCGGTGTTGATTACACGACGCCCTCCAACAAGCGCGCCAAGCCCTTCTATGAGTTGGGGCACAATCCGTTCCGTTGCGAGCGTTTCCGCGCGGATGACTGGGTGGCCGTGCCGCTGAGCGTTGGCAGTTGGCTGATTGTGGCCTATATCCACAAGTCGCGCGGCTGCATCGAGATGGAGCCGGGTCTGTTGAATCTGTTCCCGTTTGCCAATGCGGACGAGATCAGCCAGGGCCGTAAGCCCGATGGCATCTTCATGTTTGGGGATCCGGACGCAGCGGATGAGGATCTGGGCTATTGGTGGGATGCCGAGAATCAGCTCCTGGTGGGTCTGGTGCCTAACCGCGACGAACTGAAATACTTTGGCTATTGCAAGAAGCCGATCCTGACCTTGCACAATGTCCTGGCCATTCGTGCCGGAGAGTTCCCCCTGCATTGCGGGTGTACGCGTTACAAGGTGCGCTTTGATGCAGCAGGTGCGCCCTATATTGCCGAGATGCGGGTCAAGGCGGACGACATGGGCCGCATCCGTCTGGAGCGCGGTGAGGATGCCCAGATGCGCCCCATCTTTTATGGTACCGAGACGGGTGCCTTTGCCTGTCTGGACGGCTTCTCCGAGCGGGCCAAGATGCAGATGCAGGGTCGCGAGGTGGGCTACAACCGTGCCACCGGCTCCAATGCCCGCCAGATTGTTCCGGTCAGCGCAGATACCGAGGTCTCAACCGGCCACCAACTGGATGTCTTGTTGTATGCCAATAATTTCCGTCTCAAGGCGCCGAGTGCATCGACCGTTGATGTCGACATGAAGGTCATGGACGCGGTCACCCATTTCCGTCTTGGGGAGCGGGTGGCGGCGGGCAGTACGCAGACCTTCCGGGGTGCCCGCGAGTCGAGTTACTGGGCCAATCCCTTCCCCTTGTTGCAAGATCCGCAGGGCGCCGTCTTGCACCCGGATTTGCATGCCATTTTCCAGGACACCGAGGATCGCTTCATCAAGGTGTTCGAGCGTCTGGTGGCCCGCGGCGAGATGCGTCTGGGGGTGGCGCACAGCCAACTGATGGCGGGCGCGGCGGCAGATAACAGCGATGCCGATATCGCGGCGGCGGGTTTCCCGAATCGCGAATCGGTGGAGATGCAGGGCCCTGAGCATCTGGCCAAGGACCTGATTACCCTGATCAAGACCGTGGCCGTTGAAAAGCGCGCCCGTCTGGGAGAAGAGACCCCCTCGGTCAGTGTGACCGTGGCCATCGTGGGCGACAGCCGTACCGGAAAGTCGGAGACTGCCGAAAAGATGGAAGGCATTCTGGACCTGAATCTGGTCTGACAGGGAGTCAGCAGGGGGGGTAGCAGGGTATTGCGACGGCTTTATCTGTATATAAGTACATTCGATGCGGGCATGGTCCCGACGAGGGGGCTTTGCAGGTAAGATTGACGCCGTCTTTCATGCCCCTTTTTTGGGGGCTGTTTTGCTAATTTTCGCTAATTTTTGTTTTATTGGAGACGACACATGACGTCTATCGTGGCGACCAACCAGACCATTCTGGTCGTGGGCGGCGGCATTGCCGGGATGACAGCAGCCCTTGAGGCGGCTGAGACCGGCAAGCAAGTGGTGCTGGTGGAGAAGAATCCCTGGCTCGGTGGCCGTACGGCCCAGCTTTACCGCTATTTCCCCAAGATGTGTCATCCGACCTGTGGTCTGGAGATCAACCTGCGCCGCTTGAAGGCGAATCCGCGTATTCAGGTTCTGACCATGGCGGAGGTGACGGGCATCTCGGGTGAGGCAGGCAACTACAGCGTCAATGTGACCCTGTCGCCGCGTTATGTGAATAACAAGTGTACGGCCTGTGGTGAGTGCTCCAAGGCCGTCAACAGCGAGATCGCGGATGCCTTCAATTACAACCTGGGCAAGGTCAAGGCCGCGTATCTGCCGCATGACATGGCCTATCCGCAACGCTATGTGCTGGATCCGTCCATCATCGGAACCGCCGATGCGGAAGCGGCCAAGGCGGCATGCAAGGTGGGCGCGATTGATCTGGACCAGCAGACCGAAACGGTCAGCCTGAATGCCGGCGCCATCGTCTGGGCGACCGGTTTCCAGCCCTATGCGGCGGAAAAGATCACGCCGTATCGCTATGGCGAGTTCAAGAATGTCATCACCAATGTCGAGTTCGAGCGTCTGGCCGATCCGCATGGTCCGACCAAGGGCAAGATCCTGCGTCCGTCGGATGGCAAGGAGGCCAAGAATGTCGCCTTCATCCAGTGCGCCGGTTCGCGTGATGAGAACCATCTGCGCCACTGCTCGCGTTTCTGCTGCATGGCCTCGCTGAAGCAGACCCATTATGTGCAGGAGGCCTTTGGCGACGAAGGCAAGTCCACCATTTATTACATCGACATCCGCGCCATCGACCGTTTCGAAGACTTCTACCAGAAGGTCAAGGCCAATCCCAATGTGGCCTTTGTGAAGTCCAAGGTGGCCCGCATCTCCGAAGACAAGAACGGCGATCCGCGTCTGTGGGGTGTCAATACCGAGGGTTACAAGCGCTACTCCGAGCCGCATGATCTGGTCGTGCTGGCGGTGGGCATGGAGCCGGCCGTCAAGGGCATGGCCATTCCGGCGGCCTTGTCGGAAGGGATTGTCGCCGACTCCTCCGGTTTCCTGGCGATGAATGGCAATACGGGCGTGTTTGGTGCCGGGTGTGCGACCAACGCGCTGGATGTGAACCGCGCTGTACAAAGCGCGACGGCGGCGGCCTTGCGTGCGATCCAGGTCGTCAACCAAGTCGCCCGTGCGGAGAATTGATCATGAGTGCAACGATGGCTGAAAAGAAACACGCGGCGTATATCTGCTCCGGTTGCGAACTGGGTGCCCGCCTGGATGTGGCAACGCTGGTCAAGACGGCGACCAAGGAAGGCAAGATGCAGTTGGTGCGCGAGCACGCCTTCCTCTGCTCTGCCGAGGGTGTGGCGATGATCCAGAACGACATCGACAACGAGGGCGTGACTCATGCGGCGATCTGCGCCTGTTCGCGCCGCGCCAAGACCGAGGCCTTCAACTTCCCGACCACGGCGATTTCGCGCGGTAACCTGCGCGAGGGCGTGATCTGGGTGCGCCCGGACACGGAAGAGGCTCGCGAGACCACGCAGGAAATGGCCGAGGACTATGTCCGCATGGCCTGTGCCGAGGTCAAGGCGATGACCGTGCCCTCTGGCAACCCCAATGTGGGTGGCAGCAAGACGCTGTTGGTGGTGGGCGGTGGCGTTTCCGGTATGACTTCCGCGCTGGAAGCGGCCAAGGCCGGCTACAAGGTTGTGCTGGTTGAAAAGACCGGCGCCCTGGGGGGTTGGGCTGCGCAGAACTACAAGCGCGTACCGACCCGTGAGCCGTTCAAGGATCCGGAAGATACGGGTGTGGCTGACATGGTCAGCCGCATTGCCGCTGACGCCAACATCACGGTCTATCTCAATGCGACGCTGACCAAGACGGCCGGTGCGCCGGGTCGTTTCAAGGCGGATATCACCGTCGAATCGGGCTCGACTGTGACCGAAGATGTCGGTGCCATCATTCAGGCCAGCGGCTTCACGCTCTATGACGCCAACAAGTTGCCGCACCTGGGCTACGGTGCCTCCCCGGATGTGGTCGATCAGGCCGGTCTGGAAGCGCTGGCCAAGGCCGCCAATGGGGGTGTCATCAAGCGTCCGTCCGATGGCAAAGAGGTCAAGTCTGTGGTCTTCGTGCAGTGCGCCGGACAACGGGATGCCTCTGGCGAACACCTCGAATACTGCTCTGGCTACTGCTGCAATGTCAGCGTCAAGCAGGCAATGTACTTTAAGGACGCCAACCCGGATGTTGACACCGTGGTTCTCTACACCGACCTGCGTCTGCCCGGAAACGGCGAGGACTTTTACCGCTCGGCGCAGAACAAGGGCGTGATCTTCTCCAAGGGCGTGGTTTCCACGGTGGCTGCCAGCGGCAATGGTCTGACGGTCAACTTCAAGGACCTGATCCTCAACGAAGACACCCAGGCTCAGGCCGATCTGGTCGTGCTGGCGACGGGTTCCGTGCCCACTTCCGGTCCGGATCTGGATGCCCTGAACGCGGCCGTGGTTGCCTCGGAGAGCAAAGACGCTGACATCAAGGCCGAGGCAGACCTTCAGGTCGAAAAGCTGCGTGCCAAATCGGTGCTCAACCTGAGCTATCGCCAGGGCCCGGATATCCCCCATTTCAAGCACGGTTTCAACGATAGCCACTTCATCTGCTTCCCGTACGAAACCCGGCGGACCGCGATTTACGCCGCCGGCCCGGTGCGGCGCCCGATGGATATGGTGCAGGCGCGTGAAGACGCAACCGGTGCCGCCATGAAGGCCATTCAGGCCGTGGAGAATGCGGGTCTGGGCAAGGCCGCGCACCCGCGTGCCGGCGACCTCTCCTTCCCGACCGCGCGTCTGGAAGGCTGTACCCAGTGCAAGCGCTGCACGGTGGAATGCCCGTTCGGCGCCATCGACGAAGACGAAAAGCGCTTCCCGCTGTTCAACGAATCGCGCTGCCGCCGTTGCGGCACCTGTATGGGTGCCTGCCCGGTGCGCGTGATCTCGTTCGAGAACTACTCGGTCAACACCGTGGGTGCTCAGGTCAAGGCCATCAATGTCCCGGATGAGTTCGAGAACAAGCCGCGCATCCTCATTCTGGCCTGTGAGAACGATGCCTATCCGGCCCTCGACATGGCGGGCATGAACCGTCATGACTACTCGGCGTTTGTGCGCGTGATTCCGGTGCGTTGCCTGGGTTCGGTCAACACCATCTGGATTACCGACGCGCTGAACTCTGGCTTTGACGGCATCATGTTGATGGGTTGCAAGCACGGCGAGCAGTATCAGTGCCACTTCGTGAAGGGTTCCGAACTGGGCCGCTACCGTCTTTCCAAGGTGGGTGACACCCTGAAGGGCATGGGTCTGGAGCCGGAGCGTGTGTTTGATACCGAAGTTGCAATCACCGATATCGTCACGCTACCCCAGCGCATCAATGATTATGCCGCCCAACTCGAAGCCATGGGTCCGTCACCCATGAAGGGCTTCTGATCGGAGAATGATATGAGTGTAAATAACACCGAGATGGCCGTTCGCTACAAGAACAACTTCCTCAAGGAACTGGAAGACCAGGCCGAGATGGGTGAATGGATCAAGATGTGCATGCAGTGCGGTGTGTGTGCCGGCTCGTGTCCGACCAACTTCCACCCGGGCTGGGATCACCCGCCGCAGGAGATTTTCATGATGGTGCGTGCGGGCCGTCGTGAGGAGGTACTGACCTCCAACTCCATGTGGATGTGCACCTCCTGCTACAACTGCTATGTGCGTTGTCCGCGCAAGTTGCCGATCACCCACATCATGCATGGTATCGCCAACTACGCGCACCGTTTGGGCGTGGCGCCGAAACTTCAGCCGACCCGCAACTTTGGCAAGATCTTCTGGAACAACGCCGCCAAGACCGGCCGCGTCAACGAGGTGATGCTGACCGTGGACCTGTACTTCCGTAATGCCGAGGGCAAGTTTGACCTCATGGGTGGCATCAAGAAGGCCCTGGAGATGCAGTCTGTTGCAATTGGTCTGGTCAAGGCCGGCCGCTTGAACCCGCTGGAACTGTTCGGTGGCCACAAGTGCAAGGATCAGAAGGGTCTCCAGTCCATGTTGAAGAAGGCCCGCGAACTGGAAGAGACGCGCAAGGCGCTCAAGGCTGCCTAAGCGGTCTGAAGGAGAATTGAAGATGGCAAATAAAGAATACGCGTTCTATCCGGGTTGCTCCTCGCAAAAGGGGGCCTCCTCGTCGAACTATCTGACCTCGGTCCAGACCATGTGCAAGACCTTGGATATTAGTTTGACGGAGATCCCGGACTGGAACTGCTGTGGTGCCTCCATCGGTTACGCCGAAGGCGGTGAACTGCCGCGTCTGGCCCTGTCGGGACGCAATCTGGCTCTGGCCGAGAAGCATCTGCCCGGCCTGGATGTGGTCGCGACCTGTGCCGCCTGCTGGTTGGGCACCCGTGAGGCCAAGGAGCGCCTGGAGCACTCCGATGTCCTGATGCGGGACACCCAGATCGCGCTGAAAGAGGCGGGTCTCAATATCACCGTGATCCCGGAAGTTCGCCACATGGCGGAGGTCTTGATTGAAGACTTCGGTTATGACGCCTTGACCAAGCCGGTCGTTAAGGGTCTCGATGGCCTGAAGTTCGCTGGCTATGTCGGTTGCCAGACCAACCGTCCGTTCGGCATTGATGGCGAGTCTTACGAGAATCCGAAGTACCTCGACAAGCTGGTCGAATCGCTGGGCGGTGAGGCCGTCAAGTACGACCAGAAGGTCACCTGCTGCGGCGGTGCGCTGGCCTTCTCCGAGCCGGAAAAGGCGCATGCCCAGATCAAGGACATCGTCGAATCTGCGTATGATGGCGGAGCCGACATGATCGTTACGCCGTGTCCGCTGTGTCAGGCCAATGTGGAGTTGTATCAGGGTGCGATCAACAAAAAGTATGGCACCAAGTTCAATATCCCGGTGCTGTACTACAGCCAGCTGATGGCCGTGGCCTACGGTAGCTCGGCCAAGGAGGCTGCCCTCAACGGCAATGTGATCCGGGCCAAGCAATTGGAAGCCCTGGCCGGCAAGTAAGCCAAGAGCGTGGTAATCTGCAGGGGCCCCAGGTGGCCCCTGTTTTTTTGCCGGTGAATTTATTTATTCGGCCGTGAGTGAACGATGAATATCAAACGCCCCAAGACCATCGACGAATATATCGATCTGATGCACCAAGCCGTGTACGAGATCGACGAGATGCGCAGTAGCCTCGACTACGACCCCGAGCAGTCCCAACAGTTTGGCCCGTTTCTTGACCACCTCGATGCGCAGGTGCGCAAGGTGTTCGACGACATGGTGGCGGGGCGTTATGAATGGGGCTACGGTGAGGATTTCCCGTTTCTGCCCATCGTGGTCAAGTATGGCCGCTTCATTCCCTTTCAGCGTCTCCTGATGACCCTGAACGACACGCACAAGAACGGTCTTGACATTGGGTAAGATTCTTTTCTGGATACTGTTGGGTCTGGGGATTTACCTGCTGTACCGGGCCAGCAAGCGGCGCAATCAGCGCCATGCTGAGGATCGGCGTGCGAGTGCGCCCGAGGTTGAGGACATGGTGCGCTGCGAGGTCTGCCAGGTGAACCTGCCCCGCTCCGAGGCCATCCTGACACACGGGCATTTCTACTGTTGTGAGGCCCATCGCCAGCGCGGCGAAGGCTCAACGGGTTCAAATAATCACGATCAGTAGATAGGTGAAATAAAGCCCGCCGTTGACCGCAAGGTGCCAGACGCGCAGTTGGCCCCGCGTGAGCAGAACGCGCAGCCAGAGGGCAGCCAAAAGGGTGACGACCACGCCTGCCAGGACCTCGCGCTGAGGCACCCACGGCGTGAGCAGGATGCCGATGGCGGGTAGCAGGGTGCCTTGAAAGACCATGGCGCCGGTGATATTGCCGAAGGCCAGGGTGTCCTTGTGGCGCCGGATCCAGAGGATGGAATTGACCTTCTCCGGCAACTCGGTCGCAATCGGGACGATGAGCAGGGACAGAACCAGGGCCGAGATGCCCAGGAGCGGAGCGGCCTGTTCGATGCCGTGAATGAAGCCTTTGGCGCCAAGGACGAGCATGACAAGGCCTGCGCCCAGTTGCAGGGTGATTGTGGGCCAGTTGGTGGGAAGCCCGACACGGCTGAGGAACATGGGGTTTTCGGCCTCGGTGCCGTGTCCGTCCTTGACCAGTTGCGCGGAGGCACGCAGGGTCATCATGATGTAGACAAAATAAATCAGCACCATGACGAAGGCAAAGGTGGTGCGAACCTCGGGTACCTCGTGCGGGATAAAGAGGGCGAGGCAGGACAGGCCAAAGGCGGCAAGGAAGAAGTTGAGGTCGCGTTCCAGGCCGATACGCTCAGGGTTGAAGTGACCCTGAAGCCCGCGCTTCTTGAAGGCGAAGGTGGCCATCAGAAACAGCGATAGGGTGGAGAGCATGAGCGGCGCACCGAGGATGGCGCCGACGCCGATCTCTTCGTTGAGTTGCTGGTTCTGGGTGCCGGCGAAGATTGCCAGCAGCGGGACGATGGTCTCAGGCAGGGCGGTGCCGACCGCTGCGAAGAGCGAGCCGGTGACGCCTTCGGAGATCTTCAGCTTCTCGCCCAGATGTTCCAGGGCATTGACGAAGACCTCGGCTGCGACGAGGATGAGGACCAGAAAGAACAGCATTTCAGCGAGCAACATGGCGATAGATCTCAGACAATATGGCGATGGATTCTAACCCGAACCCCTCCGATCCGATCAATGCTGGAGGTGGGCATGACGGTTGGCATGACGGCTGGTCGGCGGCGGCCCGGCGCGTGGATTCGCCAAATCAGGATGCGCGCCCGGATACGCAGCCCCCGAGCCTGCTGGTTCTCCATGCCATTAGTCTGCCGCCAGGTGAATTTGGTGGGCCGGGCGTTGAGGCCTTGTTTACCAATCGCCTCGATCCGGCGGAGCATCCCTATTTCGCCCAGATCGCTGCCCTTCGCGTCTCGGCGCATTTCTTTATTCGTCGGGATGGCGAACTGCTCCAGTTTGTGTCCTGTGACCGGCGGGCCTGGCATGCGGGTGTCTCGAACTGGCGGGGGCGCGAGCGTTGCAATGATTTCTCGCTGGGAGTCGAGCTGGAGGGGAGCGATGAGCATCGCTTTACCGAGGCGCAATACCGCGCGCTGAATACGCTGATTGCGGATCTGAAAACGGCGTACCCCAGTCTGGTGGATATCGCTGGCCACAGCGATATTGCGCCGGGGCGCAAGACCGATCCAGGACCCGGTTTTGATTGGGGGCAGGTGAGGCGTTAGTGCTCAGGCCGCCTGCGAGGCGATCTGATTGCCAATGCGCTTGATGCGGTTTCTCTCGTCCACATAGACCAGCGTCGGTTTGAACTGGGTCAGTTCCATTTCGCTGTACTGGCTGTAGGTGGCGATGATGAGGATGTCACCGACGGCGGCCTTGCGTGCGGCCGCGCCGTTGACCGAGATCATGCCGCTGCCGCGTTGACCGCGGATGGCGTAAGTCGCAAAGCGCTCACCGTTGTTGACATTGTAGATCTCGATGCGCTCGTACTCGCGGATATCGGCCGCTTCAAGCAGGATTTCGTCGATTGCGCACGACCCCTCGTATTCGAGTTCCGAAGCGGTAACTCGAACGCGGTGAAGCTTGGATTTGAGGAGCGTACGCTGCATCGAAAGCGTGTGAAGGTCAAAACGGGAGCGAATTATACCGTTTGCATCGGCCGTGTCACTTCCAGGTTGTCGATCAGTCGGGTGTTGCCCAGACGCGCGGCGGCCAATACCACACAGGCTGCCTCGGTCGGGGCGGGGGCGAGGAGGGTGGATTGGGCGCGGATTTGTACATAATCGACCTGCCAGCCGTGCCGGGTCAGCTCGGCCGCGGCCGCATTCTCCAGCGCCGCCAGATCCGTTTCTCCGGCCCTCAGTGCCGCCGCCAGGGTCTGGAGAACCTGATACAAGCGGGGTGCCTCGGCCCGTTCGGTCGCGCTGAGGTAGCCGTTGCGCGAGGACAAGGCGAGACCATCCTCGGCGCGCACGGTGTCAATGCCCAGGATCTCGATCGGCAGATTGAGCTGGCGAGTCATCAGGCGCAGGATGAAAAGCTGCTGATAATCCTTTTTTCCGAAGAGGGCGATTCGGGGCTGCACCATGTTAAACAACTTGAGCACGACTGTAGCCACACCGGCGAAATGACCGGGTCGACTGGCCCCGCAGAGTTCGTCGGCCAGGGGCGGGACGACGCGGCAGGTCTGTGCCTCGGGGTACATCTCGGTGACCGAGGGGACAAAAAGGATGTTGCAGCCAGCCTCGGCGAGTTGCGTTGCGTCGGCCTGCAGGGTGCGCGGGTAGCGTTCAAAGTCTTCGCCCGGGCCAAATTGCAGCGGATTGACAAAGAGGCTGGAGACGACGGGAAGACCACGCTGCCTCGCCGTCTGGATGAGCTGGAGATGTCCGGCATGCAGGTTGCCCATGGTGGGGACAAGGGCCACGGCGCCGGCCAGACGCACGGCGGCGCGGAGTTCCGCCACGGTGTGGAGCATCTGCATGGTGGGATCCTAGCGGCTGTGTTCCGGGCCAGGGAATTCGCCCCGGCGGACCGCATCGGCATAGTTGCGAATGGCCGCCTCCAGACTCCCCTGGCCGCGGAGAAAGTCCTTCGCAAAACGGGGCGGCGTAGGGGTTAGGCCGAGCAGGTCATTGATCACCAGGACCTGGCCGTCGCAGTGGACTCCGGCGCCGATGCCGATGGTTGGAATGGTGAGTGCCTGGGTGACGCGGGCCGCCAGTTTTTCCGGAATGGCCTCCAGGATCAGCAGGCTGGCCCCGGCCGCCTGCAAGGCGAGGGCCTCGTCCAGGAGTTGCTGCGCGGCGTCCTCGGTCTTGGCCTGCATCCGGTAGCCGGTCGCGTTGACGGATTGGGGCAGCAGGCCCAGATGGGCGCAGACCGGAACCCCGCGCTGGGTCAGAAAGCGGACGGTTTCCACAAAGGGGGCGCCGCCCTCCAGTTTGACGATGTTGGCGCCGGCCGCCATGAGCTGCGCGGCACTGGCGAAGGCCTGTTTGGGCGAGGCCTGATAACTGCCGAAATTGAGGTCGGCCATGATGACGGCCTGGCCCCCAGCGCCCTTGGCCACGGCACGGGTGTGATAGACCATATCGGCAAGGCTGACCGGCAGGGTGCTGTCATGGCCCTGAATGGTCATGCCCAGCGAGTCGCCGACGAGGAGGATGTCGATGCCGCAGCTCGCCATGAGGCGTGCCATGCTGGCGTCATAGCAGGTCAGGGTGACCAGTCGTTCGCCGCTGTGGGCCTTTTCAAGGAGTTTTGGCAGAAACATTAGAGACCCCGATTGAGAAACGCACGCGGGCCGCGCATGGCGTCGATATGTTGCAACAGGAGCGAAAAATCGTCTTCCTGGTTTACAAAGTCAAGATGTGCGCTGTTGACGGTCAGGACGGGCGCCCGGTCGTAGTGGCCGAAAAATTGATTGTAAGCCTTGCTGATGCGGGCCAGATAGCCCTCGTCGAGGGCCGATTCCATGGGGCGTGCGCGCTGCATGACCCGGCGGGCCAGGATCTCGGTGGGGGCGTGCAGGAAGATGACCAGGTCGGGGGTTGGCGGGGCGGCATCGGCCGGGGTGCAGAGGGCGGCGTGGACCTTGCTGTAGAGGCGGTATTCGTCCTCATTCAGGGTGGTTTGGGCGAAGAGGTCGTCCTTCTCCGGGAGAAAGTCGGCGACCGTGGTGGGCGTGAACAACTGGGGTTGGGCCAGTTGGCGCAATTGTTCGTGTCGCTCCATCAGGAAGAAGAGTTGGGTGGGCAGGGAAAACCGGGCCCGGTCCTGGTAGTAATGAGCGAGAAACGGATTGTTCTGGGTGTTCTCAAGGAGGGTGCTGGCGCCCAGATGGTCGGCGAGCTTCTTGACCAGGCTGGTCTTGCCAACCCCGATGGGGCCTTCCACAACGATGTAACGGGCCTCCTGCAGGTGCATCAGGCAGTACCTTCAAGGAGCGCAGAGGCGGCTTGGTATTTAACGGGCCGCAGTTGCGATTGATCATGGGCGGGTTGCAGGGTCCGGATCGGGCCATGTCCCGGAATTTCGATCGTCGGGGCGATCTCCAGCAGGGGCACGAGGACGAAGGGGCGTGTGTGCATGCGCGGGTGCGGCAGGGTTAGACCGGGTTCATGCAGGACCAGCGCATCATAGAGAAGCAGGTCGAGATCCAGGGTGCGGGGGGCATTGCGGAATAAGCGCCGGCGACCGAAACGGATTTCCAGCTTGAGTAATTCCTGGAGGAGTTCGCCAGGGGTCAACTGGGTCCTGATCTCAGCCACGGCGTTGATGTAATCCGGTTGGTCCGCATGCCCGGCGGGCGGACTCTGGTAGAGGCTGGAGTGGCGTACACGCTGTGTTTTCGGCAGGCTGTGCAGTTCCAGGAGGGCGCGTTTGATTTGCTGGATGGGGCCGTCATCACCCGATGCGTCCCCCAGATTGCTGCCGAGGGCGATATAGGCGGTGACCCGGGCTGATGCGGCCTTTGTGGCTTCTGTGACCTCTGCGGCCTCCGCAGCCGCGTTACTCACGGCCGGCGTCCTCGCCGTGGGTGGCCCGGGCAGGGCTGCGTTTTCTGCGGCGGCGTGGGCGGCGTTCGCCGCTGGTCGGCAGCAGCAGGTCGTTGCGGGTGGCATCGTCAGCCGCCTCGAAGCGCGTCCACCAATCGGCGATTTCGGCGGCCGCGCCATCGGCCCCGTGGCCGCGCAGCAGGAGAAAATCATAGCCAGCTCGCCAGCGGGGGTGATCCAGAAGGCGGAAGGGGCGCGCGCCGCTGCGTTGTTCAAAACGGGGTTGCAGCGCCCAGATCTCTTTGATGGTGCCGTCAAGTCGGCGCGGGAATGCGAGTTGCTTGCGCTGCCGTTCCAGGGTCTCGTCCATCGCCTCGTACATGGCGGTGCTGTCGGGGAGGCCCTCGTCCTTCAGGTCTTCCCAGGTCTTCTGGAAGACGAACCAGAGCAGGCCGGCCAGCATGAACGCGGGCGAGGCCGAGCGTCCCTCGCGGATGCGCAGGTCGGTGTC
>Ga0194119_10002857_pt1 | contig 28541 bp, 60 predicted proteins | sample TA2MahC100mmetaG_FD_148620 | JGI IMG/M metagenome (GOLD analysis project Ga0194119, IMG submission 148620) | Freshwater microbial communities from Lake Tanganyika, Tanzania - TA2015018 Mahale Deep Cast 100m | ecosystem: Environmental > Aquatic > Freshwater > Lake | place: Tanzania: Lake...
ATTAAACCTTTAACATAATCCTGTGGAGGCCGACCAGTGCTGGCTACGCCTCTTCCGCCTTCTTCTTTGTATTCCTTTAAAAATTGCAAAAGATTTTCTTTTGCGGTCATGTTAAATTGGGCAGACAAATGTTCTGGAATACCAAGTAAATTCATTCCTTCTTTTTTTAACTTTACGTCGTCTGGATGGTCGCTAAACCTACCCGTGTTCCAATCAAATGCCGCCATTAAAGCAAACAACCCGCGACGGAAGTTTACTGTATTGTCGTCTAATCGGCTACGCTCATCTACAATTCCACCACTGTCAATTCCGCGCATTGTTCCAGTATTAGCCTCGTTTTGCAGTTCAAATTCGGAGGCGTCTTCGTTCGTTGGCATATTCTTTGGCATATAGTTAAGTATACATTACGCAGTATTATCGTCTATTGTCAAGTCAAACTGCGGTTTTTGGTCAAAATCCTCTGGATACCAATATTGAGTGTTGACTTTATACTTTGGTCTGTTGCCCCATTCAGGAAGGTCAACAGTAAACGAAGGGTCGTGTACGAGTAAACGATTACCAGGGAGTGACGCCAAATGTCCGCACTCTAACCAAACAAAATTAAAATGTTTGTGTTGGTCGGGCGTGCGCGAGTACACATCGTCGTAGGGTGCAGCAGTAAACCAATAGTGTCCTTTTTCCCACGAACCTTTCAAGTAAGCGCGAACAGATAATTCTGACAATGCACCATATTCTTCAACGCCAAAATCTTGTCCGTAACACGACCAAACTTGCAATTCTCCAAGTTGGTGGTTGTGGTCACTTTTACCGTCTTTAAGAAAAGCATGAACAGGCAAATGTTGAACAAGTGCGCCATTTGATAATAATGCTGATATACCCCATGCCCTATTTGGCAACGCGGATATACCGTATAACAATGCTGGGGTTACTTCCCCATATCCTTCTTGCATGTCGTATAAAAATTCATTTTTAACATACGCATACATTGGACGGGGAATACTTGCAATATGGTGAGGCACTATTTTTCATCTTCTGGTGGGTCTTCTTCTACGTAACTTTTAATATATAAATCCATTAATCGTCCCAGGTATCAAACACGTATCCAATATAAGCCTCTTTGTGGTCTACTTTTGGAATAAACGCATTAACCGTCATCAAAGCGTTTTCTTTGGCCTCTGCCGCTGCAGTTGGACTTTCTACAAGAAACTGTTCTGCGTTTAAATCTGGCATTAGTTGTAACCAAGTTTATTAAACAAGTTTTTTTCGTGTTTACCGAGTGCTAAATCATCACCCGATATTGGTAGACCTTCGTCTGACTCATCACCAATTAAATAATTTTCATGACCCGTGCCGAGTAATTCACCCATACCTATGGTCAGCGGTCTGACCATTGCTTCCTTCACATCTTCAACGTTTAAATCCATCCCATCTTTTTTCAATTCACCCGAACCTATCTTATATGAGGTTTCACGATTGACTAATTCCAATAGGTCCTCGCTGTTATCTAAAAGTGGTTTGGTATTGTCTAGAAAATCTTCCATGTGTTCTGGTAAAGGCCTACCGTGGGTTTCCTCTATTGCTTTTACAAATCTCCGAGACGCATTGATTGCGTCATCTGTTATGCGTTTAGAGCGTTCTATTTCTGCTATTTTTTGTTTATCCTGTAATTGTGCTCTTTTAAACAACTCAAATTGATTATCACCTTTACGATATATAGGCATTAGTAAGAACTCTTATCTTGGTCGTAACGTTCGTCAAACTCGTCGCGAGGAGGTTTAGGACGTTTTCGTAGTGCTTCATCTGCGTACATCAGTTGTTCAGCCGTGTTCATACTTTCTGGTAATCCATAAAAACGTCGCATTTCTTTCTCCTCTTTTCTAAGTGGAGAATCTAATGGAACACTTGACTTTGGTTTTTGTGGTCTCCGTTTAGGATTATTTTCTTCAGGTTTTCCTCTAGCCATATTTATAAGTATACATCTTTCAATTTACACGTATTTTTGAGTTACTGGGTCATATACACGTGTAGCGCCTTCCGTTTTTTCCCAATCAGATACCTCTACTGCACGTAATTGACCCTGACGATGCCATTCCTGATATAAACCATGCCATAATATGTCATTGGGTCTGTCACTATGAGCCTTTGCCAAATGCGGATACACTCCTCTTTCAAACTCTGACAAATCATAAGTATCAAAATTTCTGAATTCGTGTTCGTCTGCGGGACCATATAAATTCAGCCCGTAATAGTCCTGAGGTCCCATGTTAGTAATTGACATGTGGTGAAGGTTCCCCTCCTCACCTGGAACATACGCATGCATAAAGTAATTGTCTGTTCCGTCCGTTTTGCGAGACATTAATTCAGTACGAACCGTTGGAACAACGACATTCCCTATTATGGCATGTGTTCCGTACAACTCAACACCAAGGTCTCTTTTAAATTTGTTTATGTGGTGCTCAAACTGTTCTTGATTTAAATGGCGCATTAGTCAATTCCTTCTCCTACGGGGACGGGGGTCATCGTTTTTTTATCAGTTGTTCTGTGTTTAAGTCATAATCCCAATTAGAAAAAAAATAATCTGCTGTGCCAATATCGTTATATTGTGTAACTTCTATCATGTTTGGTTTAAACAGTTTATTAGTTTCCTTATCAGTACTAATACGCAAACTATGTTCTTTATATTCATCTGGATTCATTTCATGCACTTCTCTGTCTACAATTTTTGCTCCAATAGATTCCATTTTTGAAAATTTCGCAATGTGTTTGTGCAAAGAGTCCCAATCTGTATCATTGTTTATTTGTGGAACTTTAATAATATGTTCTCCATTTGCAGGGTCCCCCATGTACATAGAATGAAAGTGCCTTTCGTGTTCGGTACCATAACTATATAAACCTAGTTCGGCAGACCAACTGCGATATCCGTACGCCCAATCGTCTGGCAACGTATAAGATGTTCGGAACATCAATGGGCTTTTTAAATGTAAACTTACTGAAGTTTTGTTACCATCTAAAAAAGTGTGTTGTATATGAACCGCATTTGCAGTTTCAAGCGGAATCTGTGCTTCCAAACTACTATGAATGTTTGTATTATGAATTTTTGGAAAAAAACCTTTTTCTGATGGAATTTGTAGTTCTTTAAAATTTGCTGGGAATAATTTACCACCAAGCACTATTCCACGATTATTAGATATATCAAAACCAGAATTAGCAAATTTTCTAAGTGTTTTATTAATATTTTCAATATTAGACGACATAATTATTTTTCTGTCAATCGTTCAGTTTTCACGTCGTACAGCCACAGTTTACTACTTTCTGCGGGAAAAGTTTTATGCACTTTAACAAAATGTGGAATTAGTGCTTTCTCATGAACGGCTTGTCGTGGGTCTTCTTTTATTCGTTTTTGTTTAGCGGCTTCTCCAATTTTATAATGTTCTTGTAACTCATCATCTGGAACGTTTTCTATGGTTTGACCGCGATTGAATACACGTATTCCCCTACTTTTTTCTAACGAATACTCTTTTAATCTGTCATGAATAGTTCTTTCATATGGTGCAATATGGTTGACAACTCCCCATTTACGTATGTCATCCAAGTACCATTCTCCAGTTTGAGTAGGGTAGTAAACATTAGTCCTAATATACGGTTTTTTCACAGCGTTAAAAGTATGTGTAACTTGCACTCTGTGATGGTTTTCTAAAGGTATTGAAAAAGAGGCACCTTCATATTCCCAGTTATTGCCAAAAACAATGGCTTTGTTAACCGATGGGTACACTCTGCCCGCAAGAGATGTTCCATGTGGAACAGTCAAGTCAATTCCGTGGTCCTTCAGCGCACGCAAACCGTTTTGAATTTTGTCAAAAGTATCAGACACTACTCAACTCTCCTTAATATTAGTGGAGATATATCGTGACCCAATACGTATCCTTCGCTTTCGGTCCATTTCCAGTCGGCAGAATCAGGCAATTCTACTGAAAATATGGCATCACCATAGTTTCTAGCACGTTCAATACTGTCAGTTAAATAAACTCCGTGCGGATGACCAGGGTCTGGGTTATCTTCGTCGTACCAATATTCTTCAGCGCCTGGTGTACTGGCTTTCAAGCCTTCTCTTATAATGCTTTCAGCGTTTGCAGAATTTGTTCCATGATAATATGTGCGAAATTGTTGAGGGTTAAGGGGGACCATTATCTAACTATTGTACAATAGTGCGGTGGCCGCTAAAAATCACTTACAAAGTGAACAGTTACGAATGTTCATTCCTGCCAAAGAGTTAATGGAACACACTCCATTGGACACGGTAGGAGCCAATACGTTCCACGAGGCTCATGGTATGTTGGCCAGAAAGCGAGACAAGATTAGAACCAACACTACCCATAGTGGATATGTGGGTCTTGGTCAATCAATCGCCAAAGAGGGAGTAAAAGAGCCAGTGGAATTGCGAAGGATTAGTGGCGTGTATGACCGCAGCACTCAACGAAGAGTAAGCCCAGAGCACGAAAGTTGGGCTGTATCAGATGGACACAGCAGAGTTATCGCTGCTTATGACGCTAATCCCAATATGGAAGTTCCAGTAATTTATCAAAAACCTTACCAAAACTAATGGCTGCCAAAGACCACTTAAATAAAGAATTGTTTCACGGGTCATCGGACAGGTTTGGGGTGCTTAAAAAAGGACAATTGATAGTTCCTGGAAATGAAGTTGAGGGATTAATTGACCAACATCACCAATATTTTGATTATCCAGAGGCTTTAAACTATGCACACGCAACATATAGCCGCGGCGCTGCCGAAATTTATGCTAATTGGGCGGCGGAATGTCACAAAATTGAAAACGGAAAACCAACAGGTGTTAAACCAATCGTTTATTCAGTTAAACCCGCAAAAAACCAAGAAGATGACCCATATGAATGGGGAGCCGTTCGTTCCACATACGGATTTGAAGTAATTGGTCGTCGTCGTATGAGAAAGGTAAATTTGTACGATGTCTAATCAACGTAGACCTTATTTTTTTGAATCAGCGTTTCAACATAGAAACGATGTTACTGTTGACCAAGCACTTCAGGGTTATGAGGTCATAAGAGGAGTAGGTAAAACTCTTGTAATACCCCCACATGACGTAGACAGATTTTATGAAGAAGAGTTCACAAGGCCAAGAGAGACACCGTGGTTAGAAAGTGTTGCTAACACAGTTAACCGCGATTACACACAAGAGGCTATTAAAGCGTGGCAAAGAAACGAACTAGACGTTGGCACTGACCACATCCGTATTGCAGGAAGACTTCGTGATTTGACACATGCTGTAACTGTTTTAGGAGAGTCTAATCCAGTTAGGTTGTACCGAGGAGAGGCTATTGGCGCAGAAAGAAGTCTTGAGCATCCTTATTCATTTTCAGAAGACAAAAACATTGCAATGCAACATGCGCGTCACTTTGAACGTAGGGCTGGAAAAGGTACTGCTAAAGTAACTTCTGTTGCGCCCAACTCCGTGCGCGGAATAAATCTTGAACAATTTGGTGGATATCATATGAAAACACCAAGGTCTTTTGACCGAAAAAGAGGCGGAAGGCGTCTAGAAAACGAATGGCTTATTGCTCCTGAAAGCATACAAGAATAATGGCTGCACACGAACACCTAAGCAACCAGTTTGACAGCCTTGAAAAGGTAGGTATTGGCACATCTACTCCTAAAAATTGGCCTATGAAGGGAAGACCATTGTTTAAAGAAGATTTTGCTGGTGCAGTAGAACGGGGAACCACACAATTAGACCTTCAAAACACTAAATTTTTTAGTAACAAACAAACTGCTTTAAATCCTCAAATAGTTGATGCTTATAGAAAAGCAGGTTCTGAACGCAAATCAGACGTGTATGGTGAAGAAGAAGACCCAGAATACGAGCATTTGGAATACCCACAGGTATACATGCACAAAGGTATTGCTGAAATCATAGACGGGCACCACCGCATTGCTGCTGCTTTAGTAGATAAACGCCCATTTATTGACGCATATGTGTTCACACCACCTAGTAGGCGAGGCAGAGTGTAATGGCTGCACACGAACATTTAAATCCCAAACAAATGGGTCGGCGTAAACGTAAAGACCCGTTTGATTGTAAGGACTGTGGCCAAAACACGGACAAAATAAACGAATTCTACATGGTGCATAGTTCTGTGTGGGGCGCTGCGGGTATGGAGACCAATGAAGCGTATGAACAAGGATTAACCAATACTCGCCTTCCAGATGGTATGCTGTGCGTTGGTTGCCTTGAAAATCGTCTTGGACGGCGGTTAACTCCCGTTGATTTTACGGATGCTCCCATAAACAGTGACCTAGCATCTGAACGCCTAAAAAACCGTCAAGGAAGACAATAATGGCTGCCAAAGACCACATTTCTCCAAATCAATTTAAGTTTAAATACCAATTGCATGAAGGGAGGCACACCCTTAACACCCTTACACCCGATTTAAAGCGCAGTCTTGGTTGGATGCAATGGAGAGATGATACGGGAGAATTGGAACACATTATGGTCAACTGGGATGAACGTAGGAGAGGTATTGCCACGACCATGTGGACCAGGGCGCATCAACTTTCAGAAGAGCGTGGTATTACGCCTCCACGTCATTCAGCACTTCGCACAAAGGACGGAGATGCTTGGGCCAAATCAGTTGGTGGCGTATTGCCACGAAAAAAACCTACCGAATACGACATGGGTCCCAAAGGTGTATTTGGCGACCCCAGTAACGACGAAATTTTGTAAAATAATGGCTGCTAAAGACCATCTTCAGGGAGAGCAACTACGAATGTTCATGCGTCCTTACGAAATTCAAAAGTTAGTCAAAGACTCTGTTGACCGTCGTTGGATATGGGACAAACGTAAAACAATGCGAAACTTGTGGAATCAAAAGAGAGCAGAAGTAGAAAGAAGGTTGTATGGCGACCTTAATGAATCCGTATGGGCAGTTGGGGTTTATAATCCCGTTACTATCATTCCGCCTTCGTCTCCTAATTACGAAACAGAGTATTCAAAGTACACAATGGGACAAGGACACCACCGTGTAGTGGCTGCTCAAAACGCAGAACGAGCCACAAAAAAAGAATATTACGTTCCAATCGTATACGACAGACATTATAATTACACGGAAGATGGTGACTAATGCCTGCCAAAGACCATATTAGCGACAATCAATTTCATTTACATTTGTTTCATGCCACTCCAACAAAAAACGTAGAGTACATACAGGCACAGGGATTGGGACCAAACTCCTATCTGACAAATGATTATGCATTAGCGCAACAATACGCCGAAAACCAATGGATGTACGAACCAACATCCATTATTACGGTGAGGGCCAATCCAAGAAATTTAGTTCCTGATTACAATTCATTCAAGTATCCAGTTCACGTAGACCGTCCTTCTCTTACGGCTAAATACAACGTCTACAAAGATTTTGATGAAACACAACTTAAAAGCGGAGTTGATTGGAAAAACTCATTAAAACAAACTGGTTCAGTTTTGCATGTTGGGACAATTAAACCTCATAATATTTTAAATATAGAACCATTTTTCTGAGCCATGCCTGCCAAAGACCATCTCAATAAGATACTGTTCCATGCATCAATGAGTGAAACACCGCCCCATGAAGGCGACCCGATGATGGTGCATGGCAACACTTTCCATCTGGGTACTCCAGAATCAGCCATTGACCGAATCACTTACAGTAACTTTACCGATGATGCGTTTGCTGAATTGGATGAAAACGTAGTACCCCAAGTAAATGCCTACATGCACGTATACGAAGCAGAGGTTCCTGAAAACCTCCACATACACCATGACCCTCACGGCGCTGGGTACGACGAGTTCGTATACGACGAATGGGACCCCGACAAGGCCATAGACGAGAGAAAAGTGAAGGATATTGCGGCTTACGAAAATTTACACGAAGACCCTGGTTCCATCTCCTACATCATGCACAAAGGAATGATACGTAGTGGAAAGGCCAAGTTTGTTGGAACAATGCCGTTCACTGCGCGAGGAGAAGCAAATGACCGTTACCGCATTATGAAAGAACTGGGTTACGACTAAGGCATTAAGTCCAATCCTCCCACTTGCTCTCAAAGGAATCTCTACCCCCAGTTGCCTCATGATACAACTTTCCAATTGTCTCACCATACAACCTTTTCTTTTGTGGTAATAATTCCTCGGTGTCTATGTGATACGTGTGTGATGAAAGATTGAAACCATCGTCTTGATGGGAATAATTTATTTCATGCGGAGGAATGTCTTGTCCGTACACGGTAGACGGTACGTAATTTTCCCTGTGTTCTTTCAATTCTTCCTGTGTAAGTCTAAGGTCCTCGTGTTTTAAATCGTCAAAACGTAAGTTGGGATACTTGGAATGTCTTAAATATTGAGGACGCCTTTCAAAAAATGCATTGTCTGGGGACATACGTCCAGAATACTCAATATCAAGTTGTCCGTGATGCGGCAATGTTGACCAATCCGACAAAATTTTATGCAGCGTTACTTCTGATTCTTTCCTCTTGTCTCTGAGTTCATAGCCGCGGAAACCCTGTGTCACGCCATCCTGCTCATCATTATCCCTTGAGTCCTGTTCTGTTTTAAAACGTGATAAATAGTCCGTCCGATTGTATCTGGGGGCTTGACCGCCAATGATACGCGATAAATCGTTTCCCATTCGGTCTCGGACTTGCAACTGGTTAATTCCAATCTCGTCCGTAGGAGCATGCTTGCCCATCCAACTTAACCATATGTCGGTCTGGCCCTCTAATGGATGCGAGCGATTATGTAAAGGTGTACGAAAACCATAACGATGTATCTTCTCAAGTGTAGGGTTATTTCTATAAACCTCTGGTTCTCTATACATACGAGTATCAATAGTAGGAATTTCCAAACTCATCTTTGCGCTACTACCTGGGGTTCTTGACCAAGGGAATGAGTATATTGAAAAATAGGACTGCAACCCATTTTCAAAGGGAATATAAAACCCAGCGGTGTAATCGGGAAAGGCTACATCATTGTCCTTATCGTAGGCAATTGCCTTGCCTCTTGATGGATACAGTTTTCCGTCAATAACAACCCCTCTGGGGTTGCGCATGTCAATGCCGTGCGTCTCTTTAATGTGGCGCAAAGTCGCCTGCAAGCCGAGTATTTTTTCGTGCATTTAAACAAGTATATACTTAATTTAAATTACAAATGCTTGTGTTCTTCCCCTAAAACTAATCCCGACAACTCGGCATGCCAAGGCGCCATATTCTTAATATCTTCCAACCTTTGCATCATTTCGGCAAGGTCTTCTTGAATCAAAGTAACTTCCCAAAACACAAACGCATCCACGGGCGCAGTATCAGCCTCAAACGCCTCGTCATAATATGCGACGAAATGATTCTTGATGGCAAGCAAGAGGTTCTTTAATTCAAGCATCTGCGCCTCGTCCAAGCGTTCTATATTGGCGTATTTGATTTCTTTGTCCATCAATAAATTAAGTATAAGGCTATTTGCTCGTTTACGTTGTAACGTAGAATAGGGCTATTAAGGGGTATGGTGATAAGTGGCGCATAAGTCCTACCCCCCTCGCTACCCTAAACCTCTACTTAAGGGTTGGGGTATGAGGTATCCCAACTTCCTTAAGCACATTACTTACCTCATACTATCACATCACCTGCCTCTCTTGTCAAGTGACTCTCGTCACTCTCTTGTCCAAGTGCTCGCGTCGTGAATCACATGAAAGACACGACGCGAGTCACTCGGTTAGTGGGGCAGTCTTAGACCTGCCCAACTTTCTTCTCGTAGCCCTCCGCTACGAATCCATTGTCTGCCAACAAGTTGGCGAACAAACTAAGGACTTTATTGAGTCCGTTAATCTCGTCTTCATGGCGTGATACATCAGACTCAATGTCACTTACATCATCTGACTTGGCGTAATTGTCCATGTCAAAGTAGTCTTCTGGGTCTTCCATGCTGAACAGATTGGTGACTGCTTCGCTGACTGCATCAGACAAGTCGCACTCCCCAACTATCTCAGTAATTCTGTCGGTGAAGTCATCACCGAACCTTACCTCAAACTCTTCTGCCACTAACTAACCTGCTTTCTATCGGGGGCTTGTCTGCTGACTTGCCCACTAAGTCCAACTTAGCACCCGTACTACTGCTGTCGTCAAGTCCTACGGTGTGACACTTGTCACATATGTTTCCCGTGAAACATCTGGTAGCGTCGGTCACGGGCTGAATTGAGGCTATGCCCGCGCGTGTGCGCTCATGTCGCGCATTAGGGTAGGCTTTGCCATACCCCTGCCACCCGATACCCTTATTGCCTCGCCTCATGTCCTGTCTCATGTCCTATCGCCTCACCAGACGCTCTCAGGTGCTCTCAGGTGCGCTCAGACGCTACGCCCGTGCAGGTGTTCCACCCACACGCATCACGGAACTTGTGCAGGTCAAATCTGGCGTTATCTTCCTTAAACAATACCGCCAAAGAGTGAACTATATAAAGCCATGATTCGGGGTCAATACTTGTACTGTCAAGAACCTCGCGCATCATCTTCGCGACTCTCCTGTAGTCTTTCCTACTCATATCTCTACCTCCCTAGATAAGCCTACTATACTCGTTGTCTCTTTTGTCAAATCCTTTTGCCCGATTCTTTCGCCCGTCGCCCGTTGAGTGGTCGTGTGGTCGTGTGGTCGTGTGGTCGTGTGGTCGTGTGGTCGTGGTCGTTTACGATTACGACCACTCATCAGCCCACACTCACGACAACGATACGCGGTCATTTACGACCACCATGCCTGTCGTGTCGCCCAGACATAGACGGTGCTATCCCAAGTCTTGCACCTATACTTTGCCCTACTGCCAGCGAGGTCGTGAGCCTCAATCTTCCACCGTGCAGGCGTGTTGGAATCCACCATGATATCTCCGATAAAGGTATCTGAGTGTGTCCAATTTTTGTCGGCGGTCATAAGTTCATAGAAGTCGTCTTCTGGCATCGTGTCGCGCCAGACTCCCATGACATTAACGCTCTTTGGCGAACCGTCTGGATTAGTACGGTCTGTCTGAATTGTCGTCATATTTTCCTCCTAACATAAACTTAGCACTATCGTCTTTACTATTGTCAAGTCTCTAGGTGTGACTATTGTCACTTGCGCTCGGCATCTGGTCGTCTGGTAGGCTTGCCTTTAATCGCGTCACGGTGATTACGACGGGTGCACTTGCCACACACTTTATATTTGGTGAACGCCACCAACAAGTCGTTGGTCTCTCCACATTGAGAACACGGTGTCATTGTTTGCAATCCTCATATGGCGGTTCGCTATCCTCGCAAGCGCACCAACCGAACACGGCAACTTGTCTCTCGTGCGTGAGTGTGCTTGCCTGCGCCTGTGTAAATGACCGCTCAGACGGGTTCTCGTGGCAGTCGTCGCACATATCACCCTCTTCATTGTCTGCGATATGGGGGCAGAATCCCCAACCGTTCACAAACTCTGCCAAATCATCGCTAGTCATGTCGTCTTACCTCGTCTCTCTCATAACTTGTCACCAACTCAAACTTAGCACTTTCACTATCGCTATTGTCAAGTGTATCGCTATTGTCGCGTGGTCGTGGTCGTGTGGTCGTGGTCGTGTGGTCGTGGTCGTGTGGTCGTGGTCGTGTGGTCGTGGTCGTGTGGTCGTGGTCGTTGGTAATCACGACTTACTCTCTCCGCAACAAGCGCAAGTGTATCCATTGGGCAGGGCGTGTGAACGCTCGTCTATATAGACTGCCTGCGCTGTGTTGAGATAGGCGAGTAATTGTGGCGTGTCTTCTTCGGTCTCATTGGTGAGCCTGTCACGATAGTAGTTGTGGCAGTCATCGCACTCTAATCCGTCATGGTAATACCATGCAAACACTTGTCGGTCAGACATTTGAGACCGACTTCAACACATACCAAGTGCGCCGAGTCTTGTAGTGGGCAACCTTCGTATGAGTAATGTCATGCTCTTCTATCTTCCATTGTGGAACATCTGAAGAGTCCACCAGAACATCGTTCATAAATGTCCTGTAATGAGTCCATGACGGTTCTTTGGTCATCATCTGATAGAACTCGTCTTCGCTAATGACTTCCTCAATGTCTGCGCCAACCTCAATATGGGTGGGCGGTGTCATGCTGATACCTCCATGTAATGACGGATTACTTCCATGATATTTATTCCGTATTTACTCGCAACATCTATAGTCTCATATGGTGCGTCTTCCAACGCTTCAAGTTCTTCGCTGGTGCACTCGCGAGTATCTACGACCCAAACATCATCATTTGCGTCAAGAATAGTTCCCGTGCCCATGTGAACAATAAGAATACTCATTTTCTACCTCCTAAGATAAACTTAACACAACTAATGTCGGTTTTGTCAAGTGCTATGCTACGATTAGAACTCAGTTGAGTTCTCGTAAATCCATGCGTGAGGGTCTTGTCCATATTCAACCGTGTACGCTCCACCTGTTGGGCGGTCATGGTGCGACAAGATAGCCTCCAGAACATCGCCGTTGAGTCGGTAGCGCAATATCCAATCGCCATTGACGGTGATTCCACGAACAAAGTTCTCTATGGTGTCTGCTTGGAATACTCCGCAAGCCATACGATTCCACAAGGGCAGTCCATTGACTCGCCACCAGCCTCCCTCGTTGTTCTTGTACCACTCGCCCAAGTCCTCTTTCAACAGATAAAGCGCACTCTCCCAGCAATCGCCATAGCAATCGGTTGCGTCAGAATAAGTGTCTGTATCCTCGTCATATGCTTGGCAGGTGCAAGAATTGGTAAGTTCTGCATATTCAGTTTGTATTGTCATCATTACCTCCTAAGATAACTTTAACACAACTCATAACGCTGTTGTCAAGTGGTCGTTGTCGTCGTGGTCGTTGTAAAGTGGTCGTGGTCGTGGAGAGTGATAAGTTTGCGTCTTGTTATTCACATACTCGCTATTCATATACCACTCGCCCAATGCCAACAAGTCATGCAACTGCTCCAACTGTTTGATAGACAGTTTATTCAGCGCAACTATCCAACCATAGATATCGTCTCCCAACTCAAGATACATTGAGTAGTGGCAGATATCTTTCTCAACAGACATAATTTTTGCCCGTTGTTCTTCATCGCATTTTGCCAAGATACACACGGTTCGTTTAATTGCTTCGTTTTTATATTCTTCCGCCGCCCTCATTTTTCGTGCAGACTTTTTCTCAGACTCTGCTTGGCTGATTGCCCACTCTTCTAATGTTTTATCGCACGACATGACTCTGAGTATTTGTCGTGCCTGAAGTGGTCTCCAGCCCTTAACGATAGAATACTGAAGTGTCTCCCCATCACCATCTCTCTCCAAGTGTTCCACTTCATATACGGTTTTCCCGTTCCGCACATCTTCGCTAACTTTCACAATACGACAAACGCCGTGTCCTCCGCGATGCCCCCACAAGTTCATATCAAAAAGTGCGTTCGGGTGATTGGCGATTGCCTCCATTATTTCGTTCTTAAACATATTTACCTCCTAATCTTCTTCTCTGTTAATTTCAATATCTATAATTGCTGAGTAGATATAATCTCTCTGTAAGTCTGTTATATCTGGAACGAACTCCATTAACTTTTCAATCGCTTCTGCTTCCAAAAGCGCATCATCATCTTCTTCTGTTTCCCAAGTATTTATATATACTGTGTGGTAATCAAAAGAGATATGCGCTGATACTGTACTCATGATTTTGCTTCCGTCTTCATCTTTGTTAAATTGCCTCCCGATATAAACTTAGCATTGTGAGTAGCACTATTGTCAAGAAGGGCAAGTGGTGTGCTATGGTGTAATTGCATAACCACAACACGGGCACATGAAGTGAAGTTTGCGACAAGTCTTCACGCGCCCGTGTGTGGGGGGGAGGTATCAGAACATTTAGCCCGACATAAGCCTAATGTTCTGTGCCTGCGTGGGAACGGGCTTTTTGGTCTAGAACCGCAACCCTTTACAGCAAGACGAACGCTATCTGCCCACACAAACATCTGTTAATAACTATCCCAATTAAAAAAATGGGTGTTATACAATTTTGTTTCTTCATCGCAACGCCCAACCACTTCCAAAGTATTTTGGTCAATTACACGCCAGCACCTATGGCAAACATAATGAACTTCGTTCCAGCCCTCGTGAATAGAGGGAGACACTATTTTCCCTGTTTCCGTAGAAGAGTAAAAACCGTCATACGGTGGCTCGTTTCCGCACAAACAAGTCCAATAATACTCTTCGCTTTTAATTTTTGGCAACTGCGTGGTCGCTTGCGTGGTGGTCGTTTGCGTGGTGGTCGTTTGCGTGGTGGTCGTTTGCGTGGTGGTCGTTTTATCGGTCATGATAATTCGCTATATTGTCTCAACGGGCACTCGGCAACTTCATTAAAGACTCGTTCGTAAAGGTCACGCCCTGTTTGCCACTCGCTCCAATCACCGTCAGACGATACCTTGACGCACTCACCGTAGATTTTCTTGGCTCGTATGAGTATCGCCGTGATTACAGCGTCGTAGGGCTTACGAGCGGTCTTACAAAAGTCAAAATAGGTAGGTTCGTCTTTACGCCACTCCTGTATTGTCGGTATGCCCTCCCAATAAAAAGTCTCGTGCGCCAAGTCTCTACCGTCAGGCGTGTGAGCGTTTGCATCACCGTTAATGGCAAAAAATCCCTCGTTAAAGTTTGGCTCGCCCTCGCCTTGTCCGTCGCGAATACGAATACCCTCTTTCTCAGCCTGAGCGATTACTTTCTTTGCGTCTAACGCAAGTTGCCCAAACATATAAGCCGAACCTGAGTTCTTTTTTGGTCTATCCCAATAGTGTGTGTATCCCATTATTATCTCCTCGTTTGTTTTGTGTATTCACTCATCGTTGTCCACCACTTTTACTTCAAGGTCGCGTTCTGACCAACCAATAATTTGCGCGTCGTCATTAACTGTAATATAGTCCATAGCACAAAACATCTTTTTTTCAGACACCGTGTCAAATGATTTGCCGATAATAAGAGTGACTTCCATGAGTCTAATTGTCTCAAGTGCTTTCATATTGCCTAATATAACTTTACTACCCGTTATGCGCTTTTGTCAAATTGTCTAAATCTCGTATGAAAGCGTGTGCGTCTTCGTGTCTGTGGATAAGTCTCGTAATCTCCAAGTCTCGTAATCCAAGTGAGTTAATTAAGTCTTCATCGCTCATATTTTTAGCCCATGTCGGCGTTTCGGTCTGCCACTCTAATTCAATGTGAAGACCGTCGCCTGTGTTTGTTGGTGTGGCATGACCAATAGTTGCCACTATTTCCGTTTCATCTTCAAAGAAAAACTGCCATGTTGTTGTAACATATGTGCGTTCCATTGAGAAGTCTGGAAGAGAATATATCATGTTCGTCAGCCGTCTCCCCAACAGTCGGGCTTCTTTTCCTCAAATGGGTCAAAATAGTCTTGTTCTGCCCATTGTTTTGGCGTAGGCGGTTTCCAAAACACTTTCTTCATCAAGTGTTTTGGATTTTCTTCTTGCGCCAACTTTTGCCAAAGAGTGGATATAGAATCCGAATTACCAGACTTAGGGTTATCATAATGATATAACCACATACGCCCATAAGAGTTAATCATTGAATCGTTCCAATTATGCATTTCCTCAAAGTCTTCGTTTGTCCACTCTTTGTCATCTACGAGAATTAAAAGTTCGCTGTCTCCCCAAGTTCCGTTGTCCGTGTCAATGTATATCATTGTTCGTCTTTCAGACTTTGCCAAACTTCGTCGTCAATTATCAGCCCCATCGCTTGATTTATTGCCTCGCCAAGTTCATAATTGACAGCGTTCAACCAGCCCTCTCCCTCGTTTGCGTAGAGGTCAAACCAAGCGTTGTTAATCCACTCCAACCGCCCCTGTTCAAACGCATCTTCTAATTTCTTGTCCGTGTCAATGCCTGCTCCGATGAGGTCGTCACAATATCGTATTACTTCTGGGTCGTCTCCACGCTTGCGCGCTTTTGCACTCTTCCACAAGTGGATACGCATTTCTCCGTCACAATAAACATATATAACACGCTCGTTGTTGGTAATAGTCGCCACAAGGTTATGTGCGCTATCCCAAACATAAAATGAAGCATCTTCTTGATAAGGTTTTAATTCTGTTTCAACCGTTGTAGTCATGAAAACACAACCTCCTCAATTTTGTCCAAATAAATATCTACCTCTCGCACATCGTCTTTTACCGTATTGTAGTATTCAACGGTAATAAAATCATCTGTGATATTAACAACATCACCCTTATAGATATTGTCTTTTGTGGTAATTACAATTTCACTAAACATTGAATTGTCAAGCCACATTTTGTCTAACTCTTGTTTTGTGTATCTAACCATGTTTCTACCTCTCAAAACCACATTAACACATCGCTATACACTATTGTCAATCTGGATAAAACGGTTGCCCTGTGCCTGACCGCCGTTCGCGCAGAGCGTCAAATAAATTGTTGTACACAATTTCATTGGCGTATGCGTATCCCTCTTCGCTGTCAAACTCGGCAACAGCGCGTTCCCAAGATTCATCTGAATACTTTTCTGTATCGTCGTCAAACAGGTCTTTAGTCCACCATGAGATACAAATATCATCTGTTTGTGGCAACCTCATTAACATTTGTATTGCCTCTGATACTTTCATTTTGTTTCCTCCTCTTTTATTTGTATAAGACTTTCCATTACTTCCCAACCAAGTTCTACTGAACGGTCATGTAAATCTTTTCCAATGTCGTTCAATATCAAAAGACTTTCTTCTGTGGATAATTCAGGGCGAAGCGTTTTAACATCTTCCAACGACCATTTGATTACAACTTTATATGTTCCCTGTCTCATGTCAAATGTAACGATACTCAAAAGAGTGGATTACAAAATCCTCTTTATTTGTAGTGGGGTCACTCACCCATTTTTCAAACTCTGCTTCTGATACTGCAAAGAAAATCTCATCATCTCTCACTCCAAACTTGTCCGTTTCTGGGAAGTTGTCCAACAGTTCAACGATTACCTCATCGTCGTCAAAAGAAATATATCCGTTGTATGTTTTCCCACCGTCTTGAATATCAAAGCGTTCGTCATGCCACGAATAAACGACATCTGCCCCGATGCGCTGTCCTTGATTAGACACTTGTCATGTCCTTTAACAATTCTTCGCAGACAACTTCAAGTTTTCTACGATACTTATTAAGACGCTCGTAATGACTCTCGTAGTCCTCGTTCTCGTATTCTTCTTCTGTCATTTCTGGATACACGCCCTCAATGTCTGCCACTAACTCTCCGTTACGATAAGCGCAAGCACCAATAAACGCCATGCCTCCCTCTTCGTAAGACAAAATAAAGTTAAGTTCTGGAAATAACGACGATACTTTTGCAATACCATTTGATATTGGAGACCACGCCGAAACAAAAGACATATTGAGTTCGGTTGGAGATATTTCCCCAAAGTGCCCGTCATAGTCAGACCACTTAGAGCCGTAATGCTGGATATTCCACTCATACCAAGTGTCGCAACCATATTTTTCTCTGTTGCGTAATATCTGTTCATCTACCCACTTTTGTTTTTCAGGTTCAAATGAACCGCTCGGAGTGTCTGCGAGTTCTTTTGGAGTAGGATAAAGGTTGTCAAGAATTGAAAACTCTTCATGTTCGCGCATTTTGTCTGTCCTTACAGTAATTGCCTCGTAAAAACGACTAATGTCGTTTTCGTTGCCTTTTACCGTTAAATAATTACTACAATGATTTGGCATTTTAGTTGTCCTTTTTACCTCCTAATAACACACTAACACACGACTTGTAGTTCTTGTCAAATATAGTTAATGCGGTTTGTTCCCAACAACTCTTCTTCTAAAAAGGTCTGCGCCCTGTTCATATTTGCGGAATACTCACAAAGGGCTTTACCAACCAATTCAATTTCCAAATATCCCAAAACTGAAGTAAGTATGGTGTATTCGTCATTTTTATTTACTCTTTGCCAACCAATTAAATCTAAAAAAAGTTTAAGTGGAGAGAGAAAAGGATAATAAACTTTACTAATTGTAAAAAGTCTGGCGATATGTTCCAATTCAAAATCTTCGTCGTTCAAAGTAGTAACCCTTCCAGACCAAGTGGTGTCAATAACCTTTCCCGTAAAATCATACTCTTGTAACTTGTAAAAATTGTCCATGTCTGTCTGAAGAAAACCGTCTTCGCCCATGTGCTGAGGGTGGGCAACCGCGCTGATTACTCCGTTTTCTCCGCAAGCGTGAAAGTTAATATCCCAATCATCGTTGTATGAGAAAAACTCATCAAAGCCCTGATAGATATGATTGTGTTCAACTAAAGCGGAGACATATCCTTGCGAATACGCCATAAGTGCGTCATAAGTTTCTTTTGTCATTTTTGTCATTGTTAGTCCTTATCTACTTGTCTAGAGGGAGGGAGTGTTTCAAGTGCTTCGTCAAGCCACTTGGAGCGTGGATAAACTTCTTCAATTTTTTCCAACCACTCGTTGTAAGAGTTTGGAGTGACGATGAAAGAGTGTGCGTCTTCGGGTGCTTTTAAAGGGCAGGCTTTTCCAACAAGCACAGAGGTAATCCTATGTATTGGCTCGCCGTTTGGTGTTTTCACATTGTTTCCACCTGCCGACAAATAGGTAATTTGTATTCTTCTTGGATTGCCTTCAGGGTCAGGCTTGGTACAAACCATATGGATAAGATAACGAGTAATCATTTTGAGTTTTTCTTTTTTTTCACTCTATCAACATTAACAACAACGCTTGGAGCATAGGTTACGCTCTGGTCAATGTTAATTATATTTCTAACTCCGCTAATAGCGTTCAAAGCAACTTCGGCAGAAGTCACACAGACTCCGTTTGTGTGATAATCCTTGACAATAAAAACAATGTCGTCTGCTCCCTCTTTGCCGATGTTATCCACAGCCTGTTTCAGATATTCAACTGTCAAAAACACCGCTTCGTCTGCCGATTTAACATCTTCATCGTATTCCACATCGCAAGACACGCACCAGCGCATTTTATCGCTCATAACTGCTTCTCAATGGAGCAACTTTTATGTTATTTGGCAAAACACCCGTTACTCCCGCCTTGCGAGCGAAATCCCGCAATTCGGGGTATTCATCAGTAATTGACGCAACTTCTGAAAACAATTCTTTTTGTTCTTGTTCGTCTTCAGTAAGCGCAATACGAACCATGAGCATAGCGAACCAAGTTAAGTAGTCATGCTTTGATTTTATGTGTTCTGGATACTCAGGCATCAGTAGGTTTTTCAGTATTTACAATAAGTATTGTTTTCATAAGACGGGCAGAGGGAAGAAAATAACGCATATTCCAATGTGTTACTGTCCAACCACGCCTCATAGCCGAATTAACTTTTGCCAACAGTTTCTTGTTGGAAAATGAAGTAATATCTTGGTAACGATATTGAACTTCTTTATATTTACCGTCTCCAGCATCATAGGCTTTCGGTTTTAATACCGTGTAGGCTGGTGGTGTGTAAGTTGGCATTTCATCTAACATTAGTATTCTCCTTTTGTTTGTTGTATTCTTTAATAAACTCTCGGTGTTCTTTACTTAACAACCGTTTTCTCTGACTAATTCCATAGGCGTATCTGCGTTGGAAATTAACACCGCCCCACATACCGTTTTGTTCGTCGTTATCAACAGCATAACTATAACACTCATTGGCAACCTCACACTTTAAACAAAGTTTGTATGCTTCAGCAAATGCTTTTTTGTATTTGTTTTTTCCGCTACCAAGTTTAATATCGGGAAAAAACAACTTGGCAGATTTGCCAATACAGTTTGCTCGGTCTTGCCACTTCATGTCTGTCAAACCATTACCAAATCTGCAAGGACTTTCATAACCGCTTGGTCTTGTGTAGTGACCCTGCCTGTCAAAGCGTTCATCATGTTTCTTTCAACACGGTTGTCATCTTTGCCAACCAAGTGTTGATTAAAGGTATTGAACGCTTGAATTACCCCAAGTGCCGTTCCCTTAAACGGGGCAACACGGGGGTCATTACGATACAACTCTTTAATGCGCTCTTGTTTGTTCTCTACTCGTGACACAGCCTGCTTTGCTACATTTGCGTCTTCGTTAATCGGCATCAGTCGCCCAACGATAGCCTCCCACTCGCTGTCAGAAACTTTGACATTTACATACTTGGTCACTTCGGCAACAATATCATCTGCCATTGTGTGAATAAAACCAAGAGCGTCACGAACATTTTGCAATCGGAAACTGCTATTTTTGCTGTGCCTTGCCCTAAATTGTTCAGTCTTTTCTCCCAAAGCACGAGCCAGCAAGTTATCACACTCAACACGAGTGCTTACTGATTTGAAAGTAGTGCTAATAGACCCGTTGTGACTTGTCGTTGCCAACAACATTGGGCGCACCGAAAAACCGTCAAGAACCTTGATAGTTTCGGGCATTTCAACGCTAACAAAACTAATTCCACCGTTTTTCAAAATGCCAGCACTACCGATGTTAAGGTCATCGTCTAACAAGTGCGAAACACTTTCTATCAACCATTGTTTGTATTGGTGAATTGCGTAGGTGGCTTTGAACAGCCCCAATACCGCCCCGTTGTCAGACCGCACAATGGCTTTTCTATCTGTTTCCAAACGGAAGTTGTCGTTCCACTTGACAAACACGGGTGCTTCTTGGGCTTCCCACGAATACAAACGACGAATTACATCACCTACGGGGATAGCGTTTGGATAGTGATTTGGCTCTTCGCTTTGTTCATCTTTGCGATAGTGCCAAGCATTACCTCGTTGCGAGGTATAACCAATTAAACAATACTTGTTTAACCACTCGTAAGTCTCTTTGCTCATTATTTCTCTCCTGTTCTCAGAGTATGTTTGACCAATACTCTAATTGTTCTTTTGACAATGTTTTGGGTTCATAATCTATTTCTTCAACATCATACGGTTTATCCCAACATAAAACTTCAATGTCCATGACGCGCTCTTTTGAAAAAGTGCCACCGTCTGAAATCATGTCCTCCGCATCTTCCAGCGATTCGGCTTCAATGTAATAAAACATATTTACATCTATTGTTTGATACACCATGTATTTTTTCATTTTGTTTTTGTCTCTTAAATCAGTTTAATACAGCAAATGTCGCTCTTGTCAAATGCCCTTTATTTATAGTCATTTAACATATCTTTCAATAATTGTGCGGTAATTGAGCCTGCATCTGCGTTCAAGTTCTCTGCCCACCCATCTAAAATTGCGGAAGTCACCTCGGCTTTGCTGTTCAATAAATCCCACAGCCTCATATCTATCGTGTAGTTTTCCGTATCAACAGCCGTTATCCACCAAGCGACAACGGGCTTAGTTTGTCCTATGCGATGACACCTATCTTCAGCCTGTTGCCCCGTAGAAGGACTATATGGCATTTCCGCTAACACCACATGAGACGACGATGTTAAGTTCAAACCACTTCCAGCACTATCGTACTGTCCGATAAACACCTTAACTTGTTTGTTGTTAAACATTTCTACATATCTTTGTTTTGCTTCGGGAGTAGAGCCTCCAGCAACCATGACTACTCCGTGTTTAGTCAATGCTTCTCTCAATGCGTTTAACACTTTGCGGTGATATGCAAAAACAACTACTTGCTCATCTTCGCTCAATAATGATTCAATGTGTTCAACCACCGATTTTACTTTTGCCACTCCAAGTATCTCCCTTAATTTATTCATACGAGTAATCACTTCGGCTTTGCCAGCCCTCTCGTGTGCGTCTTTACCGTATGTTTCCAAGACCCATTTCAGAAAGTCTCTTTCGGCGGTGCGATATATTTTCATGTCTTCTTTGCTTAATTCCATGTCAATTTGCGCTCGTCGTTTAGACGGTAAATCTTTCAACACATCTTCTTTCTTTCTTCGCACCATACAAGTTCCACGCAACATAGAGTTCAACTCCGTAGTGTTGCTCGCCCCGTTGCGATTTGGAAAGCCACTCGGCAACAGTTGATAATCGCAATACTTCACTAAAAACTCTTTGCGAGAGCCAAAAATGTTGTCCAACCTGCCGATGATTTTAAGAGGACTTAACAATTCGCTAGGGCGATTCGGAGTCATTGTGCCAGACATAAGTGCAATAATCCCGTCTGAGGGAATACTGTTGGCAAGGTAACGCACACCTTTTGTTCGCCCTGCTTTTTCATTTTTAACGCTGTGCGCTTCATCAACAATTAAAGTTTGATAGAGTCCTGCCAACTTACTTGCCCAAGCATTTATTACGCTGTCTCCAATTACCAACACATCGTGTTTAGGAATAGAGCGTGGCTTTCTTCCCGTCACCGTAATTACCTGTAAGTTTGGGGCAAACCGACGAAACTCTTTCAACCATTGAAGACGCAAATGCGGAGGCACAACCACAATAGTTTTACCCTTGTTATTTTTCGTATCTACCGCGAGAGCAATACCTTGACAAGTTTTGCCCAAACCCATGCTGTCAGCAAGCAACACGCGACGAGTTTTCAAAGCGTATTTAACACCTGCCTTTTGAAACGGCATTAACGGCAGTTCCAAATCAAAACCTAAATCTGCGTCTTGTGCTTGCGATAATTCCAACAATTCTGGAGACATTGAAATTGTTTTTGGCATACGCTCCAAACCAAACACAAACATTTCTAAATCCGTCATCAACGAGACGCTATCCCACTTCAATTCGGGCAATTCAGTTACGGCAGGGCAGTCTTGGCTGTTGTGATATGTGTGCCAAACTCTGTCATGAAACACATAAAGACCCAAACCTGAACATACCGCTTGTTGGCAAAGGGCGCAGTTATCCTTTTTCTTGTTCACTAAAATACGACTTGCGTTCATCGGCAAATGTGCTTGTGAGGCGAGGCGAGTAATTGGCAAAACATTTAAATAGTCCAACAAATCTTCGGCACTATGAAAAGTTAATTCGTCTAGCAAGTTCGTTTTAATCCACGAATCTATGTCTTGTTCGTCTAAGTCCAAAGGCATACTACGCAATTTCAACGCATACCTAATTTGAACTTGTTGTTTTGGAATCATGGCGAGATTAGACATTGTTCTTCTCTTTCTTTTCAGACACAAACATTAAGTTATCGCGAGAGTTATGAAATAAGCATGGCTCAGACATAATTAAGGCTTTTACCAAAGCGGAGATTTGAACATTTATAGAAGTTTTGTCATGGCGCGTTAAAGTATTCGCAGAAGCGTCTTCCATTTTCTCACCTCCTGTAACCACCTTAACATTTACTACTACACCAATGTCAAGAGACATTAGTCACAATGAAGACAGTATCTTTTGCCACCTTTCACCGCCCACCGCCACATCACGCTTTTTCACTAACTCATACAGGCGTTCTCCTTCTTCTTTGCGTAACTCGCGTGAATCAGCAAGCGCGGTTAAATGCCGTATCCATTGGTGAGGATTTTTGGCTGTTCTTCCAAGACCAAACTCTTTCACAAGAGATTTATATGCGGGCAACGCCGAAGCAATCCAGGGGATTCCGCTTGCGGAATACTCCAACAGTTTTATTTCAGATTTTGCGTGATTAAACGGGAAATCACGCAACGGCGCAATGCCAATATCCATTTGAAACATCTCTGGATATTTCTCTGGGTCGCACATAGGCAAAGTTTTAACCTTTTCTTTTGGCAATCCTATTTCATCTGCAAAATACGGAGAACCGTCATGATGACCAGCGTGTAAGTAGGAAATCTGCGTGGTCGTACTATTAAACGAAGGCAAAACTCCACCAAGAATCTGTAAATCTTTACTTCTATGAGCAGTAGACCCCGCCCAACCAATAACTACATCTTTGTTCTTTGTGTGGTCGTGTTTTTTAAATGCTTTAGTGTCTACGGTGTTTGGCAACAACAGTATTTTGTTGTTCCATTTTTGTATTCGTTCATATAAGAACGAGGTAGAAGTCGTTACGAGGGTGCTTGCTTCAATTATTGTTTTATAAAAATTAATGTTTTCTTCTTTGTTGTATTTTGGGTGAGATGCTTTCCAAGCATTATTGCTAGGGTCAAGACCCCAATACCAATCATCCACGTCGTTAATGATTACTTGCCCAGCCTGTCTAGCCAACTTAATGTGCCTGGTCAAACCATCGTGCATCAACCGTTGCATGATAACAACATCAACGTCATGCATTTTGCGAACATCGTCAATAACTTTAAAATGTGTGTAGTACCAAACCAATGTTCCAAGAACTACATCATCGCCAAAATAGGGCAAATATTGACCAAGACGAACCCAACCAGCGCCTCCCCAATGCGCTTGTCCATCAGGTGATTTTGCAGGAAGTATTCGGTCTCCCGAAACAACCCCAACACGCATTACTCTGTAATAGTTACTTCTTGGGTGGTCGTCTTTTTCCAATTGTTTTTAAACCAAATTAATTCATCTTTGTCCCAAAGAGGAGTTGCGGCAAGAATAACAAGGGGTTTTGGAAAGTCTTCTCGTTTTCTTAACGTATGAATACGCTGTTTTAAAACGCCAAGAACGAGTGCGGTTTCTGCGGTGCCACAAAGGTTGTCTACATTTATCAATTTATCTGACATTTTGTTCTCCTAAAGCAATCAGTGTTTAGACTACAATGTTACAGCCCCCAATGCCCTAATCCACCATTATCAAGCAAATATTTTGCAACCTTTAGATTACAGTCCAAAGTGTACAATATATCCATATCTCTAGACTTGCAAATGGTGTAAGTTACCGTTCTCCATGAGGAATTGATTTGCAGCAAACCTCGGTCAATAGAGCCGTTTTTGTTTAATGTCCAAGTTACGTTGCCTTCGTCGTCCCATTTGGCGTTTACCGCGTCGGGTTGGCACCTTGATTCTTTCCAAGCAATGTACGAAAAGGTTTTTGCTGGTTTCAATCCGTAATCTTTGAACATTTGTTCAAATTCTGGACACCTCTGTTCTTTCTCGGAAAAACTGGTTTTTTTAACCACTTCTGTTGTGGTCGTAATTTTTACCTCTTTTAATCGGGGTTCGTACGCATAATTGCGTACTTCTACCACCTTTTCTTCTATCCCTATCGTATCTGTTAAGTCTTGGTATCCTGTGATTACTGCTGATGTTGTTACTGTGCATGCCCAAAAATAAAATATCAGTTGCCGTATCAACAAACACTCCTTTGTCGGTGGATAAAACTAAAGCCGAAACTTTACGGATGACAAGCATCTTTGGTTACGGCCTTACCTTAAAGCATATCAAAATTATTGAAGCAACTTGTACAAAATTGTAAATAGGTCAAAATCTTTATCATTATTGTTTGGTACAACATTAATATCTTTATTTTGTTTCGTAACATTAGTATGAACTAAAACGCATTCTGTACAACGACATTTTTGCCTGTATCTTGTTGGTGTTCCGTGTGGTTTGAGCGCTGTTTTTTTAATGTTATCTTTTAAAGCGCTTCGCTCTAACGGGGTTAGTCCGCCCCACATTCCCCATTGTTCATCAGTTCCGTCATTCAAACATTCTTTCCAAACTGGACAAACATTACAAACTTCACGAGCAATTGCATAATATTGTTCTTGATTTTCAGCCTCCAACGGCGGCTACCCCAAATCAAGTAATTTATTTTTACACAGAGCATAATCTCTCCAAGACATGGATTAGCCACTTGACGTTCGGTTAGAAATCTCTCTGTACAATTTAACTATATTTTGTGAAGTTGTTTCAACACATATAACTAAATCCCTCATTTTTTCGTCTTGTATTTTTATTCTTTTGTTTGCAGTTTCTAGAGATTTTTCTAAGTTACGAATGTATGTAAACAAACTTTCCCAATTTCCGTAACGAAGTTCCGTCAATGACAAATCACATATTTCAGAAATCTGTTCCAATGTATATTCTGCTTGTTGTAGCAAAATTGGCAACGCATTTAAAGCGTTGTCAAGACGTTTAACTTCTGGTGCTAGTACATATTTTGGAACTGATGACGGGAATTTGTCAAAACTATGTGTGTAATGGTTCATGGGCAGACCTTTTTGCTGAGTTAGTGTTTCTTGTAACACAATCCCACCCACAGCCGATATATCCAGCAATGTCTACCCAGTGGTCTTTTTTATTTGGAGTCCATGACAAACGGCTTATTTTAAGCAAAGACATCATAATTGCAACATCATGTGGTTCAATGATTAAACCACCACGACGTTCAATTATCCTGCCTATGTAACTTTCCCAAAAATCAGCAGTAAGGCTAAAATCCTCGTAGGGGTCTCCGTAATCTGCATTACGGTCTCCTACAATTAACTTTGCTGCGTCAAGTAGTATCTGTTCACGTTCGTGTTCGGCCACGGTATCTCCCTATTGTTTACATCTTTAACAAGTTTAACAAAGTCTAACAGCGATTTGACACGAAACCTCACATCATACTGTCTATTCCAAGGATTGTCGTGTAAAACCGATAATATCCCAACTTTTTGCATCTCTTGTTGATAGATGTAGTTGTCGTCAATAGACGCTGAATGTCCCGTAGACGTATAAGCAAGAATTGATTTGTTGTGAGTAAAATGAAGATGGTCTGGTACTAATTCGTGGTCGTGCAACCAATCGGCTGTTTGTGCCCATGCTGTATTTGGTCTTGCCGTAATAACATGTATCTTTACGCCCAATTCACGTAATATTTCCCAACTCAATGTTACGTTTTCCATTGGAAATTCTGAAGCAAACAAACGATGCGTTATTGGTGCAGTTTGCATCATAATATCAAACGTTTTTTTACTTATTCCCCAATCTTCGTAAAATTCCCATTTTGTAGGTTCGGGAAACGTGGTTTCTTTAAGTATGTCAATGCAGTACTTTTTAAAAGCACTTAAAAACGGATATACAACTCCGTCCAGGTCAATACCTACATCAGTTATTAGTGTTTGATTGTACATTTTGTAACTCCATTTTTATTGATTCGCTAGAATGTTGTTTCTTATTTGCGCAAACTGGTGGATACTTATTACTTAATACTGATACTTTGGTACCACATTTAGGGCATTTATAAGTGTATGGTAAGCCTTTCATTCTTCCTCCTCTGCATCTAAAACATTGCCATAAAATTGATTTGTCTCCGCTGGCCCCAACCCCCCATATGATAAAGGATTTGCTTGGTCGGCGGCGCGTTGCCCAAACAAGCGTGACAATACTCCGCTTGACCCGCGAGCCTCAACTTGAAATTTAAGCATATCGCGAGTGTCGTTTATTTCTTTAAACTTTTCAACCATTTCAAACGCTCTGTCCATTTCTAATGAAAGAGTAGCATCCAATCCCTGTCCTTCCAATTCTTCGGCAAATCTGGCAAACATCACTCGGCTAACCTGCATTTCAATCATGGCTCTCAATGCGGATTGAAGTTGGTCTTTGGTGCGTATCTCAATTGGTAATTTAAACGCACATTCTGTATGTTCCTTAAATGCGGGACATTTTGAGGCGAGATAACAATTATCGCACTGTCTTAAAAGTGTTCCAGAATACCTAATTACGTTCGTCTGTTCTGGGGCAATTTCTATAGATTCTCCATTAGAATCAATGGTTTGAGACCCCATACTGGTTATTGTTTCTACTCCCATTACAGGTAATAATATGCGTTCGCTTTCGTGCCGCTTTTCTGGAGGTGGGATAACAATACTTGTACCTACGTTTTCCACATTTTGGGGGGTATGTGTTTGGTGTGAGGCAATAATTATGTCACTGTTTTCACCCTTGTCTTCATTGTCGTTTTGAAGCGTTGTAGAAGGGTCATAGCCCCCAAAAACACGCGCTTCATAACTCTTCCAAGAACGTATAGCAAGTATTCCGACAGCATCTACTTCATCAGCCATGACTTGCTCATACGACACTCTTAGACGTTCAATATCGTTTCTGTGTCGCCTACGAGCACTTTCTTTTTGTTGTGCGGGATAACGACGCAAACTGTGCCCAGTCCAAACCTGTGTTTCTCCGTAACGAATTGCGCTTGTCCACGAATTTACCAATACTAAATCCCAATTAATATTTTCAATATACTCTGGTTTAGATGTAATACCAATCATTTTTGTACTCCATCTGGAAGCAATAGAATTAATCCTGCTGTAGGAGTGCTTAGACAGTGCTTTATCGCTTACGGCAACTTTTCCATGTCTTTGACAAATCCAAGTAAGTCGTTCTAAATCTTCCCCGTCGTTCCAAATTGGCACATATTTTTCATTTAACCACGTTCCGTCATACTCTGGGCGTCCGATAACTACGGTTATATTGTCTGCATAGGCTCGCAAAAAAGAATCATAGCGATTTACGTCCTCATCCCCTTCAGATGTATAAATTAACAATTCAGAATTATTGAACTTTTCTGAAAGGTTTAAAACTTTCTTTTTAGGGATGGCAAAATGAGTTAAATTAATGCCTAATCGTGACACATTGGCAGACAACAGCATTGATGCGTACATGCCCTTTTCTGCTCCACCAAAGTATATTTTCACAAAGGCATCACAATGATTGGAGTTTGTTCTCCCACCCACGCACCAA
>Ga0194119_10002858_pt1 | contig 28539 bp, 19 predicted proteins | sample TA2MahC100mmetaG_FD_148620 | JGI IMG/M metagenome (GOLD analysis project Ga0194119, IMG submission 148620) | Freshwater microbial communities from Lake Tanganyika, Tanzania - TA2015018 Mahale Deep Cast 100m | ecosystem: Environmental > Aquatic > Freshwater > Lake | place: Tanzania: Lake...
TACTTCCAGCAAGGGCAAAAGGACAAAGCCAAGCAATCGCTCGATGAAGCGGCCCGCAATAATCCGTCACTATATACTAGAGAGCATCAGCGGTCAATGATACTCACCTTACGGCGGCGCACCGGCCACTGATAACATCAGATCCGAGGTTGCTTCATGAACATCCCATTCGTCGCGGCTGCTGCGCTGGCGTTGGCGGCCGACTGCACGGCCCAAGTCGTCACTTCAACGCTCTTTGGCGTGGTCACGGACCCGACCGGAGCGGCGGTACCCGCAGCCAAGGTCACGGTCACCGGCGAGGCGACGGGCATCGAGGCCTCCACCGTGGCCGATTCGGCGGGCGAGTTCTCGCTGACCTCTTTGCAAGCGGGCCGCTACAGCGTTCTGATCGAGGCGGGTGGATTCCAGATCCTGCGGCGGACCGGTCTGGATTTGGCGTCGGGCGCCAGGATTCGAGCTGCGTTCCAACTGGAGGTGGGCGGCGTGCAGTCGACCGTGGAGGTCTCCGGCGCCGCGCCGATGGTCAATGCCGTAAACGCGGAGCAACGGACCAATCTGGAATCGCGTTCGGTCCGCGAGTTGCCGACTTCGCGCCGGGATTGGACGAACTTGCTCGGCTTAAATACGGGCGTGACGGTCTCGGGAGGGACGGTGTCGCTGAACGGCTTGGCGCCGGCCAGCTTCCGCATCACGGTCGACGGTACCGACTCGTCGTCGGACTCCGAGTTGCCGTCGCTGTCGATGTCCGGCAACTTTAACTTCATCAAGGGTGTCAGCTTGGAGGCCATCGAGGAGGTTAATGTCGCCAAAGGGATTGCATCGGCCGAGATCGCCAATACGATGTCCGGCAACGTCAACATCAACACGCGCCGCGGGACCAACGAGGTGCACGGCTCGTTGTTCCTGCTCAACCAGACCGAAAACCTCAATGCCCGCCTGCAGACACTGAGCGGCAAGCCGGCCATTGTCTACAACCAATACGGCGGGTCGCTCGGCGGCCCGATTATCCGCAACAAGCTGTTTCTGTTCGGCGTGTACGACGGCTACCAGTTGCGCGGCTTTCAGGGGTTGAGCGGCAATGTACCCACGGAGGCGTTCCGGCGGAGGGCGACGGCCGCCGTGCCCGCTTACCAGGCGCTGTTCGACCTATTTCCGTTGCCGACGCAGGCGGCGGCGAATCCCAACGCGCTGGTCGCACTCTTCCAGGGCGCGGGTTCGGAAGTCGCGCGAGACAATCACGCCGTTCTGCGAGGCGACTACCACGTGGGCGACCGCACGATCCTTACGGCCCGGTACACGAGAGGCAGACCGTTCCGGCTGATTCCTCGCGTGCAAACCGGCAATTCGCGCGATTGGACCGGACAATCGGAGATCGGCACGCTGAACTTAACGCATTCGCGATCGAAGTGGGTGTTTGAGACCCGGTTTGGTATGAACTATAACGTCATCGCCCGGGTGGACCAGATTTTCCGCACAAGGGTCCCAGGCGTAGGCGGAGGGCTGGGCTTTTCCACGGGCGGCGAGAGCTTCTTCAAAGAAGGAACAAACCAGACGTTCGAGCAGCTCGCCGGTACCACGATCGGCCGCCATTCGCTGCGCATGGGCGTAATCTACGGCAACTTGTGGGCGACTCGCGACAACGTCGAGGTGCCGGGTGTCGACTACGCAAACGAGGCCGATTTCCTGGCCAACCTTCCGAACCGGGTGCAGGTGACGTTTGGCGTGCGGGCCTTCCGCATCAACGCGTGGAGCATGGGCGGCTTCCTGCAGGACGATTTCCGCGTCTCCAGAAAACTCATGGTGAATATGGGCGTCCGCTGGGACTACTACGCGGTGCCAACCGAGCGCGATGGGCGATTGTTCAATCGGAACGAACCGTTGGGACAAGGCTCCTTCCGCCCACCCGATTCAATCTGGAACGCCCGGTACAACAACTTTTCGCCGCGGCTGGGCTTCGCTTACACGCCGGATTCGAACGGCCGGACCGTGATTCGCGGCGGGGCCGGCATCTTCTATAATCCCCGCCCGATGTTTGGCGGGCCGGTGGACCTGGTGCAAAACGCGTTGGACGAACCGTTCCGCGTGGTGTATTCGCGCGCCGATGTGTTGCAGTTCGGGCAGGTGTTACGGTACCCGGTGGTCAACGAACGGGTTCTACCCATTGCCAAAGGACCACAGGCGATTATCGCCGGAACTTCGATCAACCCGGATTGGGGTTATCCCCGCAGTTATCAATGGAGCTTCGGACTGCAGCGCCAGTTGAACAATCACCTCGCCGTTGAGACCGGTTATGTCGGCACGCGGGGAATGGGGCTGATGCTGGTCCGCACAATGAATCCTCCGGACCGGGTGACCGGCCTTCGGCCGAATCCCGGGTTTGCGACGTTCCGGTATCGCGACGGGTCGGAGTCGACCAACTATCACTCGTGGCAGACCTCGCTGCGGCATCGATTCACCAACGGGCTCACATATAACTTGAATTACACATGGTCGAAGACGCTTTCCTATACGGGCGACGCGGATCTTCTGCTACCCGGTTCTCCGCAGGACATCTTCAATGTGCGCGCGGACTATGCGCCGGCCAACTTCGACGCCCGGCACCGGTTCCTGACCGACTTTGTCTATGACCTGCCCTTCAACCGATGGATCCGTTCCAAGCGACTGGCCGCGGGTTGGCAGGTGAGCGGCGTGCTCACCCTGCAATCCGCTTCGCCGCTTTCGATCACCCAGCCTTCCGGACTGGACGGCTCCCGGCCGGACTTTGCGGGCGGCACGCCCACGCTGGACGGGTTCGAAACGTCGATGCAGTTCCTGAACGCCGGCGCATTCCGCCAGGTGCCGCTGGGCGCCGTTTCACGGCTGCCTCTGCGGCCTGGCGATCTTGGCAGGAACTCGGTGTACGGACTGGCCTTTTGGAACCTGGATGCGAACATCGCCAAGACGATCGCCGTGACCGAGCGTATTCAGGCGCAACTGCGCCTGGAAATGCTGAACGCCACGAACTCGACGATGCTCTCGGGCGTTGTAACGAATATCACGGCCGCGAACTTTGGGCGGATTACGTCCACGCGGGGTGCGCGGGTTGTGCAAATCGGCGCGCGAGTGACCTTCTAACCTGGACGCTCGGCCGGCCAAAAGGCAATACTGGTTGCAATGCTACGCCGCGAATTTCTGGCGGGCGCACTGTTTGCGCAGGCGCGTCCGAAGCCGAATCTCGTGTTTATCCTCGCAGACGATTTGGGATACGGCGATCTGGGTTGCTATGGCCAAAAGATCATCCTCACACCTCATATTGACCGCCTGGCCGCGGAAGGGATGCGGTTCACCGACTGCTATGCGGGCTGCACGGTCTGCGCGCCTTCCCGGTCCGTGCTGATGACCGGCAAACACACCGGCCACACCTCGGTACGTTCCAATACAGGCGGGGTTCCACTCCTGCCGGAAGATGTCACCGTGGCCGAGGTGCTAAGGCAGGCCGGCTACCGAACGGCGCTGTTCGGGAAGTGGGGTCTAGGCGACGAGGGTTCTGACGGCGTTCCCTGGAAACAGGGATTCGACGAGTTCTTCGGCTTTTTGAATCAGGTCCACCCGCACTACCAGTATCCGCGCGCTCTCTTCGACAAGGACAAGCTGGAGCCGATCGGCGACGCCTACGCCAACGATGTGATCGCCGAGCGGGCGCTGCGGTTTGTGACCCAGGACGCGCAGCCGTTCTTTCTGTACCTTTCGTTTACCGTCCCCCATTTGGAGCTTCTGGCTCCAGACGGCGATGTCGAGCCCTACAAGAGTGTCATCAAGGAGGATGGCGTGTATCGCGAACTACGGCGGCACTACGCGGACAACGATTTTCCGCGCGCCACCTATGCGGCGATGGTCACTCGTCTGGATCGCTATGTTGGCCGGCTGGTGGAACACATACGGTCAATAGGCGCCGAGGAGAACACCGTCATTTTCTTCACCTCCGACAATGGCACGGCCACGCCAATCTGGGGAGACAAGGGCTATTTCCAAAGCGCGGGCCCGCTCCGTGGCTGGAAGACGAATTTTTACGAGGGCGGCATCCGCACGCCGATGATCGTTCGCTGGAAAGGCCGGATCCGGCCCGGAACGGTGAGCGCGCATCCCTGGTATTTTCCCGATGTGCTTCCCACTCTCGCCGAGCTGGCGGGCGCCGTTCCGCCCGCCGGCATCGACGGAATCAGCGTTGTGCCGTCGCTGCTGGGACGGGGAAAGCAAAAGCGGCATGAGGCGATGTATTGGGAACTCCCGAACTACCGGCGGGAGACGGGCACGTTCAGCGAGGCGCCTCCGCCCGCGGCCATACGCTGGGGACACTGGAAGGGCGTTCGCCCGAAGGAAGGCGCGCCGCTAGAAGTGTACGATTTGGCCCGGGATATCGGCGAAACGACGGATATGGCGGCGCAGCGGCCGGACATCGTAAAGAAACTGGAGACGATGTGCGAGGCGGCGCACCAGACGCCGCGCGTGCAGAAGGACTCGAACAATAAGCGCTGGGCGAAGCGCCCGGTCTAGGAATTTACGGAACTCACCGGACAGCGTTCTCGTTCCAACCTGTGAATGACTTCGCTCGTTCGCGGTCTCTTTGTCGCCAGCGCGATGCTTTCGGTTGTCTCTTGGTACACGACTTTCGAAGGGATGTCGCTGTATCTGAACCGTTGGTTTGCGTTGTTGGCCTCACTCGGCGTGCAAGCCTCCCTGCTGCTGGTGGCGTGGATGATGGGTTCGACGCGTAAACGCCGCGGGGTGCTGATTGGCGTGTATCTGATCACCGCGGTTGTTTCGATCGCTTTCAGCTACGTGAGCTTGTACCGGTGGTTCGCCGAGCGCGAGCGGCCGGGCATTGCCCGGCGCGCGCTCTATGACGAGTTGTTAACCACAGCGGCGAAAATGGACGAAACGCTGTCGGCCGCGGCGGCGGAAGCTCGCAAACATGTGGCGGCGCTCGAGGAGATGACGCGAGCGGAGAAACAGCACGGCCATATTTCGAGAGCGGTGGACGACGATCCCTACCTCCGGCGCATCCGGGAGGCGGTCGCCCGTGAGGGCGAAGGGCTTCGCGAGGGCACCGGCGTGGGACCGCGCTACTCAGCGTTTGAGCGGTACACGCGCCTGGCGCGGGAGACGCAACAAACTATCGAGCACTCGCGCGAGTCAATACGCGCGTGGCGCGCAGCCGCGAAACCCGATGAAACCACACCGAAACAGTTGCAGAGCTTTCACACCGTGTTCGATGCCGTTCCCTGGAACGAGGTGAACGACACGTTGCACGGCGCCGGGAGCGCGAAACCGGCGACGCCCGCGCTGGCCGCGAATATCGACCAGACGACGAGCGGCCAGGAGGACTTACTGCTTTCGTTCGAAGAACTTCTGACGGCGCCCACCTCCCGCCATGCATTCAGCTTCGTACTGGCGGCGTTCATCGACGTGATCATCTTCCTGGTGGCGCTTGCGGCTGGACCCCACATGGAAGGATCTCCGGTGGGCCATGTGGCGAACGCGGCAGCGGCGCTGGAATCGCTGGATGGACAGGTCTTTACGCGCGATTTATTGCGGAAGGTCCGGCCGTCGGCGGGAGGTTTGGGCCGCATCGACGCTCACGATCTATCGCCCGGCGAGGCACAAATGCTGTTGGTCCTGGTGGCGCGGGGTGCCGCGACGCAAGTGGACAACGAAGACGGCGCATATTGGCTGTTGACGCCGGAGACGCATGCGGCCATGATCGAATCGCTGGCCGTACGCGGTGTGCCCCTGCGGGCTTCCCGAGCCGCCACGGCTTGAAATACGGTAATCTCGACTAGGATAGTATAGATTCCCGGTTCGAACTACTGTGACCACATCCGTTAAAGGTGAGTACGCCCTGCATGCGCTGTTTGACTTGGCCACGCAGGATAGCAATGGGCCCGTCAAGATCGCCGACATTGCGCGGCGGCAGAAAATTCCTCAAAAGTTCCTGGAACTGATCCTTTCCGGGTTGAAGCAGGGCGGCTTTGTGGAATCGCGGCGCGGCGCCGACGGCGGCTATCTACTAGCCCGGACGCCCGATGCCATTACGGTCGGCGAAGTTCTGCGCCATGTGGAAGGCGCGCGGCGCGCCGGGGCCCGGTCTCGAAAACGAATCGAGACACCGTTCGACGAGATGTGGACCCGCGTGGACCGGTCGATTTCCGCGGTCGTCGATCATACGACGTTCGCCGATCTGGCGCGAGCGTGGAAAGAGCGTCAGAATAAATACGTTCCCAACTGGGACATTTAGCAGAGGGAGAGCCGCATGTTGTTTCAAGACAATTCATTAAGCATTGGCCGCACGCCGCTGGTGAAGTTGAACCGTGTGACGGACGGCGCCGGCGCGACGGTGCTGGCGAAGATTGAGGGCCGGAATCCGGCGTACTCGGTGAAGTGCCGCATCGGCGCCTCAATGGTTTGGGACGCCGAAAAGCGCGGCGTTTTGAAACCGGGCAAGGAATTGATTGAGCCAACCAGCGGGAACACGGGAATTGCGCTGGCTTTCGTGGCAGCCGCGCGCGGATACCGGATTACACTAACCATGCCGGAAACGATGTCCCTGGAACGGCGAAAGGTCCTGAGGGCATTCGGCGCGAACCTGCTGCTCACCGAAGGGGCGCTGGGCATGAAGGGCGCCATTGGCAAGGCGGAACAAATGGCTGCGGAGAGCCCGGAGAAGTACGTGTTGTTGCAGCAGTTCAAGAACCCGGCGAACCCGCAGATTCACGAGGAGACGACGGGCCCGGAGATCTGGGACGATACCGGGGGCAACGTCGATATTTTCGTGGCGGGCGTCGGCACCGGCGGCACCATTACGGGTGTCTCCCGCTATTTGAAGCAGGTACGTGGCAAAAAACTGCTCTCGGTCGCCGTGGAGCCGGTGCACAGTCCGGTGATCACGCAGACGCGGAATGGCGAGGCGCCGAAACCCGGCCCGCACAAGATTCAGGGCATCGGCGCGGGGTTTGTGCCGGATACGCTGGACATTTCGGTCGTCGACCGTGTGGAGCAAGTGACGAACGAAGAATCGATTGAAATGGCCCGCCGGCTGGCGAAGGAAGAGGGAATCCTTTGCGGCATCTCCTGCGGCGCCGCCGCCGTCGCCGCCCTGCGGCTGGCGAAGCTCGACGAAAACAAGGGAAAAACCATTGTCGTCGTCCTGCCCGACTCCGGCGAACGCTACCTATCCAGCATCCTCTATGAAGGAATGTTCGAGTAGAAAAATAAATGGCGGGCGCGGTTCGATTGGGTGTAGCGTGAATCGCGCCCGCCTGTCGTAACGGGGATTGAACATATAGCGTTGCTGGCCGGAGCGAGGTTACGGGCTTAATCATTTTTTCGGTCAGCGAATAAAAAGCGAAGAAACCCCTTGACTCCCGCTGATAGCCGTCGCATACTGAAAGGCGAATAAACAGCGAATCGAGGTGCCCTATGGTCGAGCCGTCTTTCTCTTCGTTCTCCCTAACGCCGGAAGCTCCTCTGGCCACCGGCCCCTCTGGTTGGCACTATCCACACTGGGACGGCGTGATTTACCCCCGGGAGCGTCCTCGCGGGTTTCACGCCCTAGACTTCTTAGCGCGCCGGTTCGACGCGGTGGAGATCGCCACCTCGTTTGAAAACGACATCCGCCCCGAATTGGCCCGGCTTTGGATGGCGAAGGTGGAGGCGAATCCCCAGTTTCAGTTCACGGCGAAACTGCACCGCCGCTTCACGCATGAGCGGGTGCTGGAGGCGGCATCGGTCGAGTCGTTCGCAGCCGGGTTGCGCGAGCTGAAGCGTGGCAAAAAGCTGGGCGCGCTGGTAATGCAGTTCCCGTGGTCGTTCCGTTTCACGAGGGAGAATCGCGACTACTTTATCGAGTTGCGCCGCGCGTTCCATGAATTTCCCATGGTGGCGGAGATGCGGCACGAGAGCTGGATGTCGTCCGAAGCGGTGGGCACGCTCATCGACTACCGGGTCGGCTTCTGCAACCTGGATCAGCCGCGCCACATCAAGGCGATGCCGCCCACGGCGTTTCTGACCTCCGGCGTGGCCTATTTCCGGCTGCATGGCAAACAACGCGCCTGGTGGTGGAACGAGTTTGAGCAGGGGGCGCGGCCATCGGCGAATCCGCTGCAGGGTTATACGTATTCTCCGGCGGAGCTGGCCGAATGGAAGGACCGCGTGGAGCAGGTTCGCGGACTGGCGGAGCGCACGTTCTGCGTCTTCACCAACGACGGGGGCGGGCAGGCGGTGGTGAACGCACTGCAGTTCGGAGGCCTGTTCGCACCAGCGCGGAAGGGCGCGAATCAGGATCGAGACGAGCGCGAATTCCGTTTGGCCGTCGCCTAATACTCGAACTTCACCGCGGCTTGCATCACGCGCGGGCCGCCGCGGCCGCGGTCGACGACCGCGGTGACATAGCCACCGCCCAAGGCGTTGAAGACGCGGTCCGGCAGGTTCAAATTCGGTGTGTTCATAATGTTGAACAGCTCGTAGCGGAACTGGAAGTTCCTGCGCTCTTTCATGCGGAAGTTCTTAAGCAGCGCGACATTCACATACCTCTGCGTGGGCCCGTCCACGATATTGCGGCCCGCGTTGCCGAAAGCGAAGGGGGTAAATCCGAAGGCGCTGGTTTCGCAAACGGACCGGGACGCGCAACGGGGCACCGGTTCGAAATCGGTGAGCTTGAACCAGGGGTAGTCGACGCCGCGCTTTCCGGCGCCGGGGATCTCTTCCTGCACGCCGCTGCCGATACGGTTCGGGCGGAGCGACTCGCCGAGATTTGCGTCGACGTTGGCGGATTGAATCGTCATCGCCTGCCCACTGTAGTAGGCGATGGTGCCGCTGAATTGCCAGCCGCCCACAAGTCCGTTCGTGACGCCGCGCGCGTTGCCTAGGAACTTCCGTCCCCGGCCAAAGGGGACGGGCGTAGAGTAGACGGCAGTGATCACCTGGCGGCGGTCGAAGTCCGAACGGGCGCGTTCGGCTTTCAAATCGCGCGAATTCTGCGCACCGGCAAAGCCGCCGGCCGACGCGCCGTTCAACTGCGACGCGTCGTCGATGGACTTGCTGAAAGAATAGTTGAAGCGGACGAACGAACCGCGCAACTGTTTCCGCAGCGAAAGCTGCCCGGCGTGATAGTTCGAGTTCGATCCGAAGGAGAAGTAGTTGATGGTGTTGATGCCGGTGATAGGGCGAGGGAACGCGATGTTGGCCTGGTAGGCTTCCAGGGAGCGGATCGGCTGGTTGATGTCGTACTGGCGGCCAAGGTGGGTGCCTTTCGAACCGACATAGCCGAGCTCCAACGCCCAACCGGGTCCCAACTCGCGCTCAATCGTGAAATTCCAGCTCTGCAGATCGCCTAGTTTCGGACGCGGGTCATAACCGTTGGAATTCGTCGAGTTTCCTTCGGTGGCGCGAATATCGGGAAACGGATTGGCAAGCGTTACGAGCGAAGTATCGGACGCCAGGCGGGAGAACGTCTGGTTGACGGAAAACGGGAAGCCTGTCATGAGCGAGGTCCGGATGGGATTCAAAAGATGCCCTGTGTAAAAGATCCCGTATCCGCCCCGGACAACAGTGGTTCGCTGAAAGTAGGGGACGCGCCAGGCGATGCCGAAGCGGGGCGCGAAGTTGATCTTGTCGGCGAAAACAAGAGCACGGGGGAAACCGGCGTCCTTGGCCAGGGCGAAACGGCTCTGCAGGTTGAACTTCGCGAGCCGGTCCTCGAGTTGTGGCAGGTTCCGGTCATCGGAGACGACGATTTTGTTCAGACCGGCCACAAAATTGGAGGCCCGGCCATAGCGGTCGACGGGCGGCATGTCGAGCTCGTACCGGATTCCGAGGTTCAGCGTCAGGTTGCGGGAGAGTTTGAAGTCGTCGTTGAAGTAGGAGCCGATCGAAAGCGCCCGCAAGTAGTTCCGAGTGGTCTCCGCAGTTCTGGTCGTCGACTGCAGCATGCCCAAAAGCAAGTCTCCGACGGAGTGGTTGGTCCAGTTGCGCTGAAAGTTGAAAGTGCCGCGCGAGTTGTCATAGAAGGGCTGATTGAAGCGGGTCCGCTCCAGGTCCCAACCCCACTTCAGATTGTGCTTGCCGCGGATCCATGTGAATTTGTTCGAGACCTGAAAGAGTGTGACATGGTAGGCCACCGGCTGCGCCGCCGCCGAGCCGATAGGAAGGTAGTCCTGCACGGTGAAACGCGGGAAGCCAATCAGGAACGGATCAGTCGTGGTGCCGCGAATGCCAAGCTGGTCGGCGATATTCTCGCCCGCGAATTCTGCGCGCTCGGTGGTCGAATTCCGGCTGACTCCGCCGCGAAACTCCATAATGAGCGTTGGCGAAAACATGTGGTTGTAATCCAGGCCCAGAAGGTAGCGTGGATCATGCACGTAGGTCGGCCATTTGCCGAGCCCCGAACCGGCGAAGGGATTCGTATTGTTCGCGGTGCGTTGCTGAACGCGGAAAGCCAGGCTGTCGCTAGTCGAAAAACGGTGATCCAGTTTTCCGATAAAGCTCGACCATCGGTCGTAGTCTTTCGCCGTGGTCTGGTAGTTGTTGTTGACATCGGCGCGATTCGGCTCCGGATAGTACTCCATCAGCCTCTGCGCAATGGGATCGAAACGGCTGGCGGGAATCCTGTTGCCAGGGAAGCAAGCGGCGGCGGAAGTGGCGCTGCATGTACCCGTGGCGAGCGGATCCCGAAGGAACAGGCGAGCGCCTGTAACAGGAACGACTGACTGGGAGAAGTCGCCGGAGCGCTGCAGGAGCGTGGGAACGTTGCCGATCTGGCTTTGCCCCAAAACCTCAACATAGGACTCCCAACTGAAGAGGAAAAACGTCTTGTTCTTTAGGATGGGGCCGTGCAGTGTGGCGCCGAACTGATTGCGGCGCAGCGGCTGTTTAACCCGGTCGAAGAAAGTGCGCGCGTCAAAAACATCGTTGCGGATGTACTCGAAGAAGTCGCCGTGGAACCGATTCGTTCCAGAGCGGAGCACCATGTTCATGACGCCGCCGGCCATGCGTCCGCTCTCCGCCGAGAAGCCGGAAACCTCCATCTTGAACTCCTGCATCGCGCTCATGTTCGGACGAACGTACGTGCCGGCGCCTCGCGGATTGCGGTTGTTGAAGCCGTCCACGGAGTAGTTGGTGGAATCCGACCGCGAGCCGTTCACGTTCAGGCCGGACCCTTGGCCGCCCTGCGCCATCGGCACAACGCCGGGGACCATCAGCGCCAGGTCGAAGAAGTCGCGGCCATCAAGCGGGATTTCGTTGATCTCCTGATTCGAAATGACGTCGCCCTTGATCGCGCCCGATTCGGTATTGACCAGAGCGGCTTCCGCCGTGACGCTGACCGATTCGGTCACCGCGCCCACTTGCATTCGAACGTCCTGACGCAGCACCTGGCCGACTTCCAATTTGATATCGCTGACCTTGTGCGGGCGGAAGCCGTCGTGTTCGACCAGGAGTTCATAGACACCCGGCGCGAGGTTGGTAACGGTGAAGTCGCCTTCGGCGGAGCTGGACATTTCGCGAAGGGCGTTCGTATCGACATGCCGGACTTTTACGCTGGCCGCCGGTATGACCGCGCCGCCGGAATCGGTCACCAGCCCGGTAAGACTTGCCGTTCCCTGCGCAGCCGCGGACAGAGCGACGAGAAAGAACACCCCGTTTTTCATTGCCCTAGTTGTACCGGAAACCAGAAGTGGTTCGCAAGCCCCGGATGGTAGTATTTTCAGATGTCAAACCTCTTTTCCTCGGCGGCGATGGCGGCGGGCTACGCCCAGTCCCGGCCCCAGGTGCATGCGTGGGTTTGTGAGCGTCTCCGCGAGAAGACCGGTGTGGTCGACCGGGCGCTGGATATCGGCTGCGGCGCGGGCATCTCCACGGCGGCGCTCGCACGGAACGCGCGCATGCGGGCGGGAGTCGAGCCGAATCACGCGATGCTGTTGCACTCCGCCACCGTGGCACCGGGCGCACATTTTGTTACGGGGCAGGCGGAACGCCTGCCGTTCGCCGATGCGAGTTTTGAGGTCGTGGCCGCGGCGGGTTCGTTGAACTATTGCGAGTTGGGCCCGGCGCTGGCCGAGATTGGCCGTGTGCTCCGAACGGCGGGCATGTTGGCGGTGTACGACTTCTCTCAGGGCCGCGAGTTCGAAGACGGGCCGGAACTGTTGCATTGGCACGGGGAGTTCAAGCGGCGCTATCCGTCGCCGGAGGGGAAGCCGTTCGAGGCCGGAGGAGAGCCGTTCGCGATAAGCCTCCCCTACTCGGCGGTCCGGTACTCCGACTATGCATTGACTGAGACGAACGTGGCGGCGGCCGTCGGGGCCGGTGAGCCGTTGGAGGCGATTCAAACCTGGTGCCGAGAAACGTTGGCGGACGTTTTTGGCGGGAGGGTCCGAAAAGTAATCTTTCGCGGGTATCTGGCGGTGAAGGATAGGCCGGCAATCTCCGAATGGGAGCGGCGGGCGTGAGAGGCCTCGCCTTAGCCCTTCTCTGCGCATCGGCCGGCCTGGCGTTCGATATCTCTCAAGCGAAGACCTTTTCGATTGGGGAAGTGACGGTGAAGTCGAAGACCCGGGCATTGCGGGAGGAACGGCTGCTCCCGGTCGTGCGGGAGCGGGTCTCCGCCCGGCTCATCGCACTGGGGCTAACCGAAGTGCCCGGAAAAGGCGACGTACGGGTGTCGGCAAGCCTTACCGTGGACAGCGACCGCCGCCCGGAGTACCGGAGAAGGCCGCGCCATCTTTACGACTATCGGGGGCGCCTGCTCATATCGATCCGCGCGGGCCAGGACAACGCGCTGGTTTGGCAGGAGTTTCCGTCGTTCAGCGAGGACGAGGCGAAGGAGCTCGAGGAGCGGCTGCACCGGCACGTGGACCGGGTGATGGCGAAGTTTCCACCGAAAGGGAAATGATGACCGGACGGTTGCTTGCGAACTGAGAACTCTGCCGCTAAACGCCCCAATCTTGACCGGATTCGGGGCGATTGCTAGCCTAATTGGATATGAGTCCCTCCGCGCCAGCGGCCGCCCGTCGCACGCCTCCGGCGGCGGGTGACTTGATTGCGGCCATCGGCAACACGCCGTTGTTCCATCTGCGAAGGCTGACTGAGGGCCTGGATGGCATTGAAATCTACGCGAAGGCGGAGTTTTTCAATCCGGGAGGCTCCGTAAAGGATCGGCCCGCGCTGAGCATGATCGACGCCGGGGAACGGTCCGGGGCGCTGACACCAGACAAGACCATTCTCGATTCCACCTCGGGAAACACCGGGATCGCCTATGCGATGATCGCCGCGGCCCGCGGCTACAAGCTGAAGCTTTGCCTGCCGGCCAACGCGAGTCCGGAACGCAAGAGCATCCTGAAAGCATACGGCGCCGATGTGATCCTGACCGATCCCGGCGAGGGCTCCGATGGCGCGATTCGCCGCTGCCGGGCCATCTATGCCGAGTCGCCGGAGCGGTACTTTTATCCGGATCAGTACTCTAATCCGGCGAATCCGCTGGCGCACTACAATACGACCGGCGTGGAGATTCTGGCCCAGACCGAAGAACGGATCACCCACTTCATCGCGGCGCTAGGCACCAGCGGGACTTTTGTGGGAACCACGCGGCGGTTAAAAGAACACAATCCGGCGATCGTATGCATCAGCGCGCAGCCCGCGTCGGGCTTTCACGGTCTGGAAGGTCTGAAGCACATGCCGACGGCGATTGTGCCAAAGATCTACGACGAGACGCTGGCCGACGGGAATCTGTGGCTGGAGACCGAGGATGCCTACGCCATGGCCAAGCGCCTGGCGCGTGAGGAGGGGTTGCTGGTGGGTATTAGCGCCGGCGGCAACGTTCATGCCGCGCTGCAAGTAGGAAAGCGGGAGGCCGAGGCGGGCCGCAAGGCGGTGATTGTCACAATTTTGTGCGATAGTGCATCGAAGTACTTAAGTGAACCTTTCTGGAACGAATGATTACCGTTGAACGCCAGCCTTGGGATGTGATGGTGGAGCATGCCCAAAAAACCTATCCGAACGAGTGCTGCGGCGCGATGCTCGGCTCCATCGACGGCGAGGTGAAAAACGTCCGCCTGGCGCTGCCGTTGGAGAACGCCTACGAGGGCGCGCAAAGGGAACGCTATGAGCTTCGCCCCGAGGACCTGCTGTTTGCGGAGCGCGAAGCACGTAAGAACGGCATGGACCTGATCGGAATCTTTCACAGCCATCCAGACTGCGACGCATATTTCTCCAAAACCGATCTGGAGAACTCGTGCCCCTGGTATTCGTTCATCGTGCTTTCGATTCAACAGGGAAAATTTCATCACGCCAATAGCTGGTTGCCCAACATGGAGCAGACCGAAGCGGCCAAAGAGGAGTTAACACACCCGAATGCCTAAGATCCTGATCCCGACGCCGCTGCGTCAGTTCGCCGGCAAAAACGACAGCGTGGAAGTGGCCGGCGCCACGGTGGGAGAAGCGCTCGCCGCGCTGACCACGGCGCATCCAGACCTGAAGAAGAACCTCTACAACGACGAGGGCAAACTGCGTAGCTTCGTGAACGTTTATATGAACGACGAGGACATCCGGTTCCTGGAAAAGGAAAAAACCGCCGTAGGCTCGAACGACACGATTTCGATCGTTCCCTCGATCGCGGGCGGACGGTAATGCATCTTTCCAAGGAAGAGATCGCGCGGTATAGCCGGCACCTGATCATGCCCGAAGTGGGCATGGACGGGCAGTTGAAGCTGAAGAACGCGAAGGTTTTGCTGATCGGCACCGGCGGCCTGGGCGCGCCGGTGGCTATGTATCTGGCGGCGGCGGGCGTAGGTACGCTCGGTGTCATCGACTTCGACACGGTGGACGCGTCGAACCTGCAACGGCAGATCATTCACGGCACCAAGGACATCGGCAAGAAGAAAGTCGACTCGGCGGAAGAGACGATGAAGGACATTAATCCCTTCGTCAATGTCGTGAAGTACGAAGTGCCGCTCACCAGCGCCAATGCCTTGGAGATCCTCAAGGACTACGACATCGTCGCCGATGGTACGGACAACTTCCCCACGCGCTTCCTGGTGAACGACGCCTGCGTGCTGCTTGGCAAGCCGAACGTCTATGCCTCGATCTTCCGCTTCGAAGGCCAGGCGACGGTGTTCTGCAAGGACGAGGGGCCGTGCTACCGCTGCCTGTATCCGGAGCCGCCACCTCCCGGCCTGGTCCCGAGCTGCGCCGAAGGCGGCGTACTGGGAATTCTGCCCGGCGTGGTCGGCCTGATTCAGGCGACCGAAGTGATCAAGCTGATTCTGGGCGAAGGGCAGCCGCTGCAGGGCAGACTCATGCTGTACGACGCCTTGGCGATGAAGTTCCGTGAGCTCAAGATCCGCCGCAACCCGGAGTGCCAGGGCAAGTGCAGCGTGGTGAAGGAGCTGATCGATTACCAACAGTTCTGCGGCGTGCCGCACCAGGAGGCTCCCTTGCCCGCTCCCGTGGCATCCACCGATATCGAACCGCAAGAAGTGAAACAGCTAATCGACGCCGGCTCGGACTTCGTTCTGATCGACGTACGCGAAGTGCACGAGCATCAGATCTGCAACATTCCGAAGGCGAGGCTGATGCCGCTGGGCGATCTGCCGAAGAGGCTGAACGAAATCGACAAGAACGCCGACATCGTGATGCATTGCAAGATGGGCGGCCGCTCGGCCAAGGCCTGCGACCTGCTCCGCCAGAACGGATTCACGCGAGTCCGTAATATGAAGGGCGGAATCCTGGCATGGTCGGACAAGGTCGATCCCTCCGTACCCAAGTATTAGTCTTCGCGGGCGCCCTGGCCTACCTGGGCTGGGGCATTGCGGACGTATCGCTCGCCTCCGGGTTTGTCGATCCGGTGCGAAACATTCGCCCGCAGGATGAAGCGCTCTACAGCAGTATTTCCATCGGCATGGCCGAGCGAGGCGAGTGGTTGACACCGCGCTTCCTCGGCCGGCTTGCTTTTGTGAAGCCGATTGGCGCGTTCCTGCCGGCCGCGTTGTCGGTGAAAGCGTTGGGAGTGTCGGAGTGGTCGCTGCGGCTGCCGTCGCTGCTGGCGGGCGCGGCACTGTTGACGCTGCTGTGGCATTGGCAGGGATGGGGTGCGATGCTGCTGGTGGCGGCGAATCCGCTCTTCTTCACGCTGGCGCGGCGGAACATGACGGATGTGCCGGTGCTGCTGTGCGTGGCGCTGACGATCCACTTGTGGCCGGGGCGGGCAGCCGTGCCTCTGGCGCTGGGAATTCTAATCAAGAGCGTCGCCGGGGCCGTACCCCTGCTGTTTCTGCGAAAGGACTGGTGGCGTGTCGCGGGCGCAGCGGCGATTCTTGTGGCGCCGTGGCACTTGTACCAATTACTGGGCGGCAACGGCGATTGGTATTGGAAGGAACATATTCTCGACGAGCATCTGGCGTGGGGCCTGGCGACGCCGAAAAACGTGTCCAGCGAGTCGCACTCGTGGTTCTATGGCGTGCGTGCCTGGGCAATCGATCCGATCTTGTGCCTGTCGCTTCCGCTGGCGATTTATCAGGCGCGAAAACGATACGAGGAACTGGCCTGGCTGGCGGCCAGCGTGGCCGTGCTGTGGGCGTTCGGGTATCGCAACGCAACGTATCTCCTTCCAGTATTCGCCGCGATCGCCGTCTGTTTGCAAGCACCCTGGTGGGCCGGCGTTCTGGTGCTAGGGGCGCGTTTGCTAAGCGGACAGATCTCGCATGCGCCGCCGGAGCCGGTGCCGCCGCTGGCGGTCCTGAAAGAGTACGCTCGCCTGCAGCGGCCGAATGGGTTAATCGTGGACGGTGTGGCCGACGAGTTTGTGGCGGCGACGCTAGGCCTGCCGCGCGTGCAATATGTGCTGCCCGGCGATGCGCGGACGATGGTGCGGACGAACGTCGATTTTGTTGGGCGGGGAGTAGTGGCCCCAGCATTTACGGGCCGGCCGGCGCCTTTCGAGACCGTGATTGTGACGGGGGATTTGCAGCAGGTGATCGACGCGGCGCCGGGGCGGGATTTCTTGGCGCCGGAGGCACGGCTGGGCACGCTGCGGTTCAACTCCCACCGGGTGGCTCTGCGAAGCGGGAACTGGGCGGTCGCATTGGCCACGCAACGGTAAGGGCTCCCGTTTCCAGCGGGAGCCCTCCATTCTGCGAGGCGTGTTTATTTTCCAGGCCCGGCGTAGCTTTGTTCCGGCATGTGTTGGTACATCTGATATTCGGCCCTCGTAATGAGTGGCCGAACCTTAGCGACGAACTTGTTGTAGTTCGCCGTGCCGCCCATCGCTTTCACGAGCGGCAACTCCTGATCGAGATCCGCCCATTTGTCCTGTCCCAGGGCGATGTCGATCTCGTACGGCGACCCGCCGAAGCGGACCCGCGAGGTGATGAACACCGGCAGACCGGCCTTCTTGGCCGCGAGAAAGGCCTCGGCGGCGTAGAGCGCCATGAGCTCATCCACCTTCTCCGGCTTCGCCCACACACGGATGACGCTTACCATCTTCGGCGAAGAGGCTGGGCGAGGCAGGCTGTGTTCGGAATCGACAGCCGACAGGTTGCGGCGAGAGCTCTCGACGCAGGACATGATGCGGGCCGAGAGCGTGTTGAGTTTCGGCAGGACGCTCTTCAGCTTGGGGTCTTCGCTGCGCTGGTAGTCCATTGCGGCAAAGTTTGGATGAAACGATGCGAGAAGGTACTCGTTCGGTCCGCTGACGGAGCGCCAAACGTTGTAGGGCCGGTCGCTGCCGGCCTTCTTGACCTCTTCGGCGAACTCCTTGGCCGCCGAGAGGAAGTCGGCGGTGCGGTCCGGCTTCACGGTGTAGAAAACGACCGAACGGACAGGCGGCATTGGCGCCTGAGCGAATGCGATCGCGGAACAGATCAATGTGAGGACTGTGGATTTCATTTCAGGTGTCTCTCTCCTTGCTCTGGTAGCGGAGAGACACCCGGAAAAGGGCCACGCTAGTCCAGTCCGCTGAGCGGCCCGGTGGAACTGGCGAACGAATCGGACTCCACTCCCAGGCGCTGCATCATACTGACGAAGAGATTGCTGAGCGGGGTGTTGTTGTCGCGCCTGAAGACCAGATGCCGGCCGTGACGGAAGCCGCCGCCGGCCAGTAGAATCGGCAGATTCGTATTGTCGTGAATGTTGGCGTCGCCCATGCTGCTGCCGTAGAAGACCATGGTGCGGTCCAACAGACGCTCGCCTTGTTCGGTGCGGTTCGCCAGGTTGGAGAATGTCCGGTTTAGAATCGACATCTGACGGCGGTCGATCTCTTCCAATTGCTTCACTTTTGCTTCGGCCTGGCCGTGGTGCGTCAGCACGTGATAGGAGTCCGTCGAACTCCTCGCCGCGTCGAGTTTGAAAACGGGTGTGAAAAAGGCGTCGGCCATCAGCGTGACGATTCGCGTGGAGTCCGATTCGAGCGCCAGCTGGGCCATGGACAACATCAGTTCCAGCTTCTCGAAGAACAGTTTGCGATCCTGAATATCAGCCGGCGGCGGTTGCGTGGGCTCGGGTTTGGGCCGCCGCTCCCAGGCGCGGGCCGTCTGCATGCGTTGCTCCACTTCGCGGACCGACGTAACGTACTGCTCCAGCCGGACCTTGTCCGCGGCTCCGAGGTCGCGGCGAAACCGGTTCGTTTCGTCGAGCAATGTATCGAGCACGCTGCCGCGATTCTCCAACCGGTGCATTTGCCGGGCGACGGACTCCGGATCGCCCTGCACGAACATTCGCTCGTACAGCCTGGGCGCGCTGTCTTCGGCCGGCAGAAGAACGCCGTCGCGCGTCCAGGAGAGGCTCCGGTTCCCTTTGTCGATGTTGACGCCCAGGTTGAGCGTCGGAAAGCGCGTCACCTGCCCTAGCTTCTCGGCGGCGAACTGATCGAAGGAGATGGAGTTGCGGAAGCCGCTTTTGAATGCGCCCCGGGCCGCGGTGAGCAGGCAGTTGTCGGCGCTGTGGCCGCCGCTTACGCCGGGATGGGAGAGTCCGCTAAACACCGTGAAGTCGTTACGAAAACCGGCGAGCGCCGTGAGATACGTGGACGGCCGGTAGTCCCGCCCGGCGTCTTGAGGAAAGAAATTCTTCGGCAGTACTCCGAGGTTGTTCGCCAGGAGCAGCATGCGGCGGGGCGGCGGTGCGGCCTGGGCAAAGACGGGCGTCATGGCCTCAAGCAATGGCAGGCCAAGCGCGGCGCCGGCGCCCCGAAGCATAGTGCGGCGCGGCAGCGGACGCTTTGCGAGAAAGGGCGCTCTCATTGTGCGGGGTCTCCTTGAAAGATGCGGTTGGCGACGAAGGCGTGGAGGAGATCGCGCGTCCGGTAGCCGTTGGCCTGGCAGGCGTCGAGGATTTTTTCGATCTCCGGCCGGTCGGAGAAACGGACCGGCACTCCGGTGGCGTAGACGGTAAACCGGTTCAGCAGGTTGCGCGCGAGTTGGCGCGGATTGGAGGCGAACAGCGCCTTCAGTTCACGCACGTCGCGAAACGCGCGGCCGTCGGGAAGTTTGCCGCTGGCATCCACGGGCCCGGCGACGGTGTAGGCGAAGTCGTGCCCGGTATGATCGATGCCGGTGACGGCCTGGCCCTCACTGGTGCCGCGATAGTGGGTGCGCCAGTGGCCGAAGACGTCGAAGTTCTCCAGTGCAAGTCCAACGGGATCGAACTTCGCGTGACACGAGGCGCAGGCGGCGGACTTGGTATGCATGGCGAGCAGGTCACGAATGGTCCGGGCGCCGCGAATATCGGGCTCCACGGCGGGCACGCCCGGTGGAGGAGGCGGAGGCGGCTCACCAAGAATCCGGTCCGTGATCCACGCGCCGCGCAGCACTGGCGACGTGGCGGTGCCGTTGGCAGTGATTTTCAGGACGGCGCCCTGAGTGAGCAGGCCGCCATAGGGGCTGCCGGGAGGAAGAGACACGCGGCGAAGCGCAGCACCCGTCACGCCTTCCAGGCCGTAATGACGCGCTAACCGGTCGTTAACGAAAACGAAATCGGACTGGACCAGATTTCTCGCGGGCAGGTTCTGCCGGACCATGGCGGTGAAGTACGCCAGGGTCTCGCGTTCGAGAGAGCTGGTCAGGTATTCGTCGAGTTGATATTCGGGATAGAGCCGCCGATCGGGGTCCTCACGGCGCAGGTGGCGGAGGTTGAGCCAATGGCCAGTGAAAGCGCTCACGAAGCGTTCAAAGCCCGGACTGTCGATGAGACGGTCTGTTTCCCGCCGCAGCACGCCCGGATCGCGCAGCGGCGAGGCAAGAAGATGCGCGCCGGGGCCGGTGTTGGAGAGGAAGTGAGAGAGCCGGCCTGCCAGCGCAGGCTGCGATCGCGGCTCGTGAAGATAAAGGAAAAGACCGGAAGAGAGAATGGCTTGATAGCCGGTCAGCATGGACTCGACGAAAGGCTCCTTGCGATCGAGCAGCGAATGAACCAGCCGCTCAAACTCCCGGACCGCTTCGCCGGGCACTGGGCCTCGGGCGGCAAGCGGGAGGAACCGGCGTAGCAGGCGGGAGGCCTCCGCCTTGGGATCCGCGGGTTGGGGGTTTGGGCCCAAATCGTCGAACAGGGCACGATGGCTGGGGGGCGGCCAGGTCGCGGGAGGGATGGGCCCTTCCAGCTCCAGCCAGTTGAAAGCCACGCCCGGCTGGCCGTCCGGCGGCATGGGCGGATAGCGATAGGAGCCGGTTTTGCCTTCGGCATCCACCTGCGGCACAGGCAGACCGAGCAGGTTGTACTCGACGGTTTGCCCGGCCAGCAGCGGCACGACGGTCTCGTAGACGTGGGGCCGGGGCTGAATCTCCAGAATGCCGCCGACAGCCTTGACGTCTTCGGCGATGTCGTGATTCGTGGGCCGCCGGGAACGGAAGGTCATGGGAATGGCGATCCTCGCGTCCGTCACCTTGTAGCCGGGGTGCTGCAGCACGGCCCGTGCCGAGAAGCGCAAGCGATATTCACCGCTGTGCTGGGCGGCGAAGCCGCGCGGGAAAGCTCCATAGGGCCACCCGGGCGAGCGGAACAGACCCATTTCCAGGGCTGGATCCGCCTCCAACTCCGGAGACATCGCCGTGGAATACTCCCTGGAAACGTTGACGCCCTGGTTGTCCTTGATGAAGAACATCGAATGCAGAGTGCCGGTGCTGCGCAAGCCGGGAAACAGATTGCGGCCGAAGGTCCGGAATTTCGTCACCGGCGGCGGCGCGGCCGTGGTGACGATGGCTTGGCGCAGCGCCGTTTCGGCGGCGTCGAGATATGCGGTCAATTGGACACGGGAGATGTCGAGCGTCTCGGCGGCTTTGTTGAAATGGTGCGCTTCGCGATCTTCCGGAAGCATGTCGCGGATATCCAGCCGGGGCAGTTGCAGCAGATCGCGCAAATTCTGTTCGTACTCGTCCCGGTTCAGGCGCCGCATGGGGCCGCGGCCGTTGCGGATGGCGTCCGCCCGGTCGGACTCAAGCAACGGGCGTGCCAGGGTCGCCAGCAGCCTCGTTCGATCCGCATCCGCAAAGGGTATTCCTTTTGGCGGCATCTCCGCCTTTTCGACACGATCGTGGACGCGAATCCAACGATCGCGCAGCGTGCGGTTGGAGAGGTCGAACTCGAGCGTGGCGAGATCCAGGCCAGCCTTTGCGGAAGCCCCCGTGTGGCAAGCTGCGCAGTGCTTCCCAAGGAGCGTGGCGAGGGCCGGCGGAGCGGTCTGCCCCGCGCAAAGCGCGGCCGGGACGATTGCAATGAAAATGGGCGCTCGCACGGAAACTCCTAAAGAGATCTTACATCGGCGGCGCGGGCTGCATTGCAATCGACATCGGGTTGTGATCCTCCGTTCACGCCCAGCCGCTAACATCGGTAACATGAGATTTATGAAGAGACTTTTTCTTGTGATCGCCTCGGTTGCGGCTTTGGTGGCGCAGACCGACTCGGCATCGCTCCGAGTCCTGGTGGAGGACGCTAGTTCGGCGGCTGTAAACGGCGCGCGTGTCTCGCTTCGAAACCCGCAGACCGGTTCGGCGTTGGAAGCCGTAACCTCGCGAGATGGCTATGCGATCTTCAGCCCCATTCCGCGCGGAACCTATGAAGCGACCGTAACGCAGAGCGGATTCAAGATCGTGCGGCTCACCGGGCTGACCGTGACTGTGGACGAAAGACGGCTGGTGCGCGTGCGGCTGGATGTCGCGGCGGTCACGGAAACCGTGGAGGTGAGTGACCGCGCCATTACGGCGCAGACGGAACAGGCGTCGCTGGGTCAGGTGATTGGCGGCCGGACCGCGGTGGAACTGCCGCTGGCCGGCCGGCGGTACACGGAGTTGGCGCTGCTGGCGCCGGGCGTGGCGAACGCGAACCTGAATCCGGTCACACGCGGCCCGGGCTGGTTCGTCGCCAACGGGAATTATCACACGCAAAATAACTTCCTGCTGGACGGCGTGGACAACAACCAGGGAACGACGAACGCGCAAGCGCTCAGCGCGCAGGTTGTGCAGCCTTCTCCGGACTCGATCGCGGAGTTCAAGGTGCAAACCAACAGCTACTCGGCCGAATTCGGACGCTCGGCCGGGGGCGTGATCAATGTGTCGATGAAGAGCGGATCCAACGACCCGCATGGCTCGGCCTGGTACTTCAACCGGGACGCGGGCCTGGCGGCGCGAGGCTGGACGAACAACCTGGTCAACCTTCCAAAGCCCGCTTTGAACTGGAACCAGTTCGGCGGCACGCACGGCGGCGCACTGAAAAAGAACAAGCTCTTTTACTTTGGCGCGTATGAAGGCTTCCGGCAGAGTTTCGCCGACACGTTCCTGGTTACCGTACCTACGGCGGAGCAGAAGCGCGGCGCCTTCGGGCTCGACATCCTCGATTCGGCGAACGGCAACGCGCCGTTTCCGAACCGCACCATTCCGGCATCGCGCGTGGACGCGCTGGGCCGGAAGCTTGTGGACCTCTACCCGGCGCCCAATCAGGCAGGGCAGGTGCAGGCGGGGCGGCCGTCGAACAACTTTGCGGCGCAGCGGGATGGCAAGGAAAACACGCACAAGTTCGACACACGCGGCGACTACAATTTGAACGAAAGAAACCAATTGATGGTTCGCTTCAGCTACCTCCGGCAGAAGTTTGGCCGGGATGCGCTGTTCCCTGGCCTGGCCGACGGCGTGGGCAACCAAGGCACGCAGTTCAACGACAATCGATCGCTCGCCGCCTTATGGACGCGAACCATTTCGCCGCGGATGGTCAATACGTTCCGGTACGGGCTGAACCGCACCTTCGCGGAGTTCGCGCACGCCACGGCCAACGCTGAGAAGGCGGACGCTTTTGGATTCCGCGGAATCCCAGCCAGCTTGTTGCAGGTGGGCGGGCTGCCGCTGATCAACGTAACCAATTACCGCGAATTGGGCACTCGCAATTTCCGGCCGCAGTTCCAGCGGCCGTGGCTCAACCAGTTCGTGGAGGCGCTTTCGATTCAAGCCGGGCGTCACTTTCTGCGCACGGGCGCCGAGGTCCGGTTGAAGAACAATACCTTCATCGACGTGACCCGCCGAACGCCCGCCTACAGCTTTCAGGGCCGCTACACCAACGACGCCATGGCCGACCTGCTGCTGGGTCTGCCGGAAACGGTGCAGTTAAACACGGTACCGGAGGTGAACCAACTGCAGAACGCCACGAGCTTCTTCCTGCAGGACGATTTCAAAGCCTCCCGGCGCCTGACACTGAACCTGGGCATGCGCTATGAATACGCAACGCCCTTCTACGGCAACGGTAAGAATGTGAACGTGAACTTCAACCCGGCCAACCAGTCCTTACGGGTGGCCGGCGTGGATGGAAACAACAAATATCTGGTGACGCCGGACCGGAACAACTTCGGACCACGGCTGGGCATGGCGTGGCAGGCGGTGCCGGAGAAGGTTGTCATTCGCGCGGCCTACGGCATCTTCTACAACTCCGAAGATATTTACGGATCCGAGGCGAATCTGCCTCTGAATCCGCCGCAACTGATTCAGGCGAATCTGATACGCGTGGGAACGGGACCGGCACCGATCCGGCTTTCCGACGCGATTCCGAACGGCGTGCTCGACCGCTTCGACTCGCGTCTGGTGACGCTGCGGACAAGGGAAGAGCAGCAGCGCTCCGGACTGATTCAGCAGTGGAATTTTGCCACGCAGTTTCAGGTTACGCGGGCATCGACGTTTGAGATGGCGTACGTGGGCAATTCGGGCCGCAACATGTTCGCGCTGTACGAGCGCAACCAGACGCCGTTCGGAGTGGATGGCAGCGTGGCCGCAAACCGCCCATTCCCGTTGTGGCAAGGAATTCAGACGGGCGCCTCGCGCGCACGCAGCAAATACAACGCGTTCCAAACGAAGTTCGAGAACAACTACTCCAAAGGCCTGTATGTGCTCGCGTCCTATACCTGGGCGAGCGGCCTGGATCAGGCCGGCGCATGGGATTCGGGCGCCTCTCCGCAACTCTACGATCTGTTTGACCTGGAATGGGCGCGGCAATCGCAAACGCCGATTCACCGCTACACAACTGCGTTCTCCTACGACCTGCCTTTCGGCAAGGGCATGCTGCTCGGCGGCTGGAAGCTGTCGAGCATCGTATCCCTGCGCAGCGGAATGCCGATCAACGTCAGTTTGAACGCGAACGGAATCAACCCGGCGAACGGCCAGGCGTACCGCTTCCTGCAGCGGAACGGCGGCGGCCTGCGGCCGGATCGCGTTGGCCGGGGGAACACGGGCGTGAGCCCGAAGGAAAACCGTTTCGGGTTCCTGAGTCCGTCGGCGTATCGCGTGCAGACACTCAATACGATCGGCAATTCGGCCCGGAACTCGGCCTACGGACCGCGCCAGTTCAACACGGATTTCTCTGTTCGCAAGGAGTTCCGGTTCAACGAACGTCACTCGGCGGAGTTCCGCTGGGAGTCGTTCAACCTGTTCAACACTGTGAATTTTTCAAACCCGGCGACGACGCTGGGAAACACCAACTTCGGCTGGATTACGGGAGCGGGCGATCCGCGGATCATGCAGTTGGCGTTGCGTTACGCGTTCTGAAGCGGCCGCCAAAAAGCAACGGCTCCCTCAGATATGAGGGAGCCGTTGCCGTTACCAACCGGACTAGAAGTAGAACTTCGCGGCCAATTGGATGAAGCGAGCGTCGCGAGCGCCCGTAGCGGCGCCGAAGCCGAAGCGGCCGCCACTGCCACCGGCCGCGGTCGGCAGGTTGGCAATTGCGCCCGTTGTTGGGTTGAATTGGGCTGTGCGGTTGAAGTCGTTATACTGCGTATGGTTCGGAGCGTTGAACATCTCCAGACGTAACTGCAGGTAACGGCGTTCCGCCCCGAACGGGAAGTTCTTGAACACTGAGATGTCCCAGTTGTTCACGCCGGGCCGGCGAACGATACGTTGCGCGGACTCCAGGCCGAGGCTTCCGACCTGAGGTGGTGTGAACACGCTGGTATCGATGTAGACGTTCTCGGTTCGTTTTCCGATGGGCAGGATGGGATTGCCTCTTACTCCAACTCGCGGAGCGACGCTCGCGGAGCCGGTGTAAAGACGATTCAATTCGCCGCCGATTCCCTGGAAAGACACACCGATGTTGGCCGGCTGGCCGCCGATCAGCGAAGTCAAACCAGAGATCTGCCATCCGCCGAAGACGCCTTTGCCAACGGCGTTATTCAGGCCGCTGACATGTTTGGCGAGCGAGGGCACGTCGTAGACGAAGTTGAACACCAGCATTTGGGGCACATCCTGATCCAGATAGCTGTAATTGCCCATCCGGTAGTTCGTGGGGTGCAGGTTGTCGCCATCGCCGGAGGCGATGCCGAGCGCTTTGGACCAAGTGTAGGCAACACCATACGTGAGGCCTTTCCCGGAGTTCTTATTCAACGCCACCTGCATCGAATGGTAGTTCGAGAAGGCGCCGAACGCCGTGAGGCTGGCGCTGCCGAAGCCGAGATACGGACGGTACAGGTTATCTGGCAACGCGGTGCGGCCGTCAAAGGTGGCGGCAGTCAGGTTCGCCGTGCGGGCGTCCTGATTCTGCCGCAGCCAGGCGGAGCCAAACGGTAGTGCGTTAAAGTCGTATCGCGACAACAGATGATTCCCAACGTTGGCGACGTAGCCCACTTCCAGCGAAACGGACTTGGGCAGCTCGCGCTGCACGGTCAGGTTCCACTGATAGGTCGACGGCACGTGGCCGGCCTTATCGAAGCCGCGAACGTCGGCTGGGAAGAACACGCCTTGCAGCGACGAGATCTGACTCAGGTTGCTGTAGTAGAAGGTGGGCCGGGTGGTGGACGGCGGATTGGGCAGCATGTCGAAGACCGGGTTGCCCTGGAAGCGGTCGTAGAAGATACCGAAGCCGAGGCGGACGACGGTTTTTTCCTGAGCCTGATAGGCGAGGCCGACGCGCGGCGCCCAGTGCAGGCCCCGGCTGTCGATCAGCCCGCGCGGGTAACCGCCCCTGCCGGCCAGCCCCATGCCGTTGGCGTACAACCCATCGACGAAACCGCGGCCGGTGTTGACCAGCGAACCGACAAGCGCGTTGGGAAGCTGCGCGCCGGTTATAGGGTTGATTCCCACGTTCGTGTTGTTCACACGGCCGGGCTGCACCAGCACGGCGCGGTTGGCCGCGTCGTAGAGCGCCGGGTTGAACGAGGACGTCTGAAGAGCACGGTCGAACTGGGGCTGGATGATGTAGAAGCGCAGACCGTAGTCGAGCGTGAGTTTCTTGTTCACGCGCCAGTTATCCTGCACGAACCATTCCACGTTCCAGGACCGGTATTGGCCGTTCAACACCTTGTTGGATTGCGATAGACGTTGGAAGTTGCCGAGCAACCCATTCGAGAAAGCCCAATTCGTGTCGCCCGGATTCGCGGGATCGTTGTCGAACCAGATATCGCCATTCACCGAAGTGAAGGCCGTTTGATCCTTCAGGCTCTTGTGAAGGTAGATGCCGGCCTTGAATGTGTGCGCACCGTACACCTTCGTCACGTTGTCGGTAATGTCGTAGGTGTGATTGAAATTGCGGAAGGGCGTTCCGTTGAAACCGGAGAACGGCGCGTTCGGGATGCCGCCCCAGCGCCAGTTCTGAACAAGGCCAAGCGTGTCGCCATTAAACGGCATTCTGTAGTTCAGCCCTAGCTTGCTGCGGTCGAATGCGTTGCCCACGGGATCGATGTTCAGCACGTTGCGCGACGAGCCGAAGATGAACTCGTTGGTCAGCGTGGGATTCACGACCGTTGTGAGGTTGTTCACCCAGCTCCATCCGGGATTGCCAAAATTCATGGCGCCGAACGGAATGTTGTAGTCGGCGCTCCACTGGCCGTAGGCGCGGTCCTGTTCCGACTTGGTGTACATGTAGCGGGAATAGAAGCGCCATTTGTCATTGATGTTGTAGTCGCCGCGATAGATGTTTTCGCGGCGGGGGAAGGTATCGGAAACCTGGGTGGCGTAGTTAAATGTCGGGTCGCCCGTCGAATTCGGCGTAGGGTAGAAGTTCAGGATCTTCTGCCCATCGGAACTGATGCGGCTGGCCGGAACAATGTTGTTCGGAAAGCAACCGGCGCCGCCGGTCAGTTGACCGCACGTTCCGCTGGAAAGCGGATCGCGAATGAACACCGGCCGGCCCGCGCCGTCGCGGGTCTGCGAGAAGTCGCCGCGGCGTTGCAGTTCGGTGGGAACTGTTACCGTTCGCAACGCGTTCGGCGATAAACGGTTCTGCCATTCGATACCAGCGCTGAAGAACAGCTTGTCCCGGTTCGGGTTCAGTTTCGGAATATAGACAGGGCCGTTGACGTTGAAGCCCAGCGTGTTGTCGCGGAAGAGCTGGCGGGAACGGCCTTCCAGATTGTTGCGCCAATTGTTGGCGTTTAACCCTTCGTGCCGGTGGAACCAATAGCCGGTGCCGTGCAGTTCGCGCGAACCGGACTTTGTAACCACCGAAATCGCGGCGCCCGAGGAGCGGCCGTATTCGGCGGGCAGCGAGTTCGTCAGCATTTTGAACTCGGCGATCTGGTCGATGTTCATGGTGGCGAGTTGGCCGCCGTTGGAGCCAGTGTCGATGTTCGTAACGCCGTCCACCATCAGGTTGTTCTGATTGTTGCGGTTGCCGTTGACGGAGCCGCCAACGCCGCCGTTGGGCACAACGCCGGGTACCGTTCGGGTCAAATCGAGGAAGGAGCGGCCGTTCAGCGCAAGGTTCAGCACCTGATTGCTGGTGAGCACGCCGCCTTTTTCGGCGCCGCGCGTTTGAAGAACAACACCCTGCGCTTCGACAGTAATGGAGTCGGAAATCTGGCCGACGGAGAGGCCAATGTCCGGCAACTCCAAACGGTCGTTCGCGAACACGCGAATTTCCTTCTGTTCGTATTTCTTGAAGCCTGTCATCTCCACGACGAGCGTATAGGAAGACGGCTTCAAGGGATTGAACCGGGATTTCCATTTTGGGTCTCCCGGACCCCCACAGTATACACCAACGCCTCACTCCCGTGCCGGATTTGATCAGAATCCCCTTTCCGAGGGCGGGCCAGTGCCTGCGGATGGCTTCTTTCGACCA
>Ga0194119_10002859_pt1 | contig 28533 bp, 24 predicted proteins | sample TA2MahC100mmetaG_FD_148620 | JGI IMG/M metagenome (GOLD analysis project Ga0194119, IMG submission 148620) | Freshwater microbial communities from Lake Tanganyika, Tanzania - TA2015018 Mahale Deep Cast 100m | ecosystem: Environmental > Aquatic > Freshwater > Lake | place: Tanzania: Lake...
TCGGCCGATGAGGCTGTCCGCTTGGCCAAAGAAATCGGCGGACCGGTAGTGCTGAAGATCCAGTCGCCCGATGTCTTGCACAAGACGGAGGCTGGCGGCGTCCAACTGAACCTGGTCAGGGCCGCGGCTGTGCGCCAGGCCTACGAGCAGATCATAGGCAACGCTCAATTGTACAATCCTGCTGCCCTAATCGAGGGCGTTCTGGTGCAAGAAATGCTCCCGGCCAGCGCCGTGGAAGTCATTGTCGGCTCGTCCTATGATCCTGACTTCGGCCCGGTAGTCGTGTTCGGGCTGGGTGGGATTCTGGTGGAACTGTTCAAGGACTCGGCTTTGCGCCTGGCGCCGGTGACTGAGGCCGAAGCCAGGCAGATGATTGCCGAAACACGAGGAGCACAACTGTTGCATGGGTTCCGCGGCCGGCCTGTCGCCGATGTAGACGCCCTGGCCCATGCCATTGTGCGTGTGTCGCACCTGGCGTATGATTTGCGCGACGCGGTCGCTGCGGTAGACGTGAACCCCCTTATGGTGTTGCCTGCAGGACAGGGCGTGCGGGCAGCCGATGCGCTGATTGTCAAGCGATGAGAGCCCATGCTCAAGGAGCGTCAGTCGTGAGAGTGATGTTGACAGGAAACGAGGCGATAGCCCGCGGCGCCTACGAAGCGGGCGTGAAGGTGGCGATGGGCTACCCCGGTACGCCAAGTTCCGAGATCCTGGAAAACGTGGCGCGCTACAAAGAGACCTATGCCGAGTGGTCAGTCAACGAGAAGGTGGCCATGGACGGGGTCATCGGTGCGGCCTACGCCGGCCGGCGGGCCATGGTCGCGATGAAGCAGGTGGGGATGAACGTGGCGGCCGATTCATTCTTCTACGCCGTCTACACCGGAGTACACGCTGCTGGCCTGCTGATCGTCACCGCCGACGACCCGGGTATGTTCAGCTCCCAGAATGAGCAGGATAACCGCCACTATGCCAGGTTCGCCAAGATGCCCATGCTGGAGCCAGCCGACAGCCAGGAGGCCAAGGATTTCGTCCGGGTGGGGCTGGACATCAGCGAGCAGTTCGATGTGCCGGTGATACTGCGCACAGTCATGCGTGTCTCGCACTCGTCGTCGCCTGTGGAGCTTGGCGAGCGTACCTGTGACGACAGCGCGCCCACCCCGCCACTGAAGCGTGATCCGCACAAGCTGGTGTGTACAGCAGGGTGGGCCCGTTATCGCCGCCCTATCGTGGAAGCTCGCATCAATCAACTGGCCGAGTTCAGCGAGACCTTCCCTTACAACCGTATCGAGTGGGGCAGGCGTGACCTGGGCATCATCACCAGTGGTGTGGTGTACACCTACGCCCGCGAGATTTTCCCCGACGCCTCGTTCCTGAAGCTCGGTATGACCTATCCATTCCCCCCGCGGTTGGTACGGAGCTTTGCAGCCGGCGTGGAACGGCTGATCGTGATCGAAGAACTCGACCCCTTCCTGGAAGAAGCCGTCAGATTGATGGGTATCGCTGTAGAGGGCAAGGCCATCTTCCCCGCCATCGGCGAGTTGCTGCCGGCTGTAATCGAGCAGTGCGCAGCCCAGGCCGGCCTGTTACCCAAAGAGGCTATGGCTGCCAGGCGCGATGTGGGCCCCCAGAATCTGCCGCCGCGCAGCCCCGTGCTTTGCCCGGGCTGCCCTCACCGCAGCACGTTCTATGTCTTGAACAAGCTCAAGTACGTCGTGGCCGGCGACATCGGTTGCTACAACCTGGGCGCGCTGCCGCCTTTCAACGCCACCGACACCATGGGCGCCATGGGCGCCAGCGTGGGCGTGGCGCACGGCTTTGACAAAGCTGGCCTGCCCGACCCCTTTGTGGCCGTCATCGGCGACTCCACGTTCTTCCACGCCGGGGTAGCGCCTCTGCTGAATATCGTCCATAACAACGGCAAGAGCACAGTGCTCATTCTGGACAATCGCACCACGGCCATGACCGGCCACCAGGATCACCCCGGCACCACTACCACGCTCAGCGGCGAGCAAGGCCAACGGGTGGACATTGAGACATTCGTACGGGCGATGGGGATTGAGCACGTGCGACGTGTGAATGCCTTCGACGTAAAGGCCGTCGAAAAGAGTGTCAAAGAGGCAGTGGCTTTCGACGGCCCCTCAGTCGTGATCATGGATGGCCCATGCGTGTTCATCGAATTGGAGCGCGTGCCGCCGTTTGAAGTGGATCTGGAGAAATGCAACGGCTGCTCCTTGTGCTTCCGGCTGGGCTGCCCGGCCATCATCAGAACGGACAAACTGGACGCCAGGACTGGCCGGCCCAAGGCTGAGATTGACCCGGTGCTGTGCGTAGGCTGCGATATGTGTCGGCAGGTCTGCCCACGCCGGGCTATCTACGCGCCGTCGCCTGTGACGGCATAATCACGAGGGGTGAGGTGATGAAACCGTACAACTTCTTAGTCACGGGCGTCGGTGGCCAGGGCACGGTGCTGGCTAGCGATATCCTGGCGGCAGTAGGCCTGGCGGCCGGGTACGAGGTAAGGAAGTCCGACGTATTGGGCCTGGCGGTACGCGGGGGCAGCGTCATCAGCCATGTCCGCTGGGGGCAGCGGGTCTACTCGCCGATCATCCCGGAGGGTCGCGTGGATGTTATGGTGGCCTTTGAATACCTGGAAGGGTTGCGTTGGCTCAACCAGCTTAAGCCTGATGGGACAATCCTGGTCAACTGTCAGCGCATCTTCCCGGTGATCGTCAGCGCCGGGGAGGCCGACTATCCCAACTCGGTGGAGATTATCACCGCTCTGCGTAACGCCGTGCCCAGGGTGTACCTGGTGCCAGGGCTGCAGGTGGCGCAAGAGTTAGGCAATACACGTGTGCTCAACATTGTGATGCTGGGAGCTCTTTCGGGGCTGCTGGAGGTTGCCCCCGAGATCTGGGTCGGTGTGATCCAAGAGCGTGTGCCGGACAAGGTGGCCGACTTGAACATCCAAGCCTTCTGGCGTGGGCGCGCGGTGTTGGCGGAATCTGCCCTGAGTGAGAAGACGACTATGGAGGTAGCTGCATGAGGATCATGGTCATCAATCCCAACACTTCCGAGAGCATGACCGAGCATATCCGACGCGAACTGGAGCGTATCAAGGGCACCGAAACCGAACTCACCGTAACCAATCCGTTGCACGGTCCGGTGTCGATTGAATCCGCTTACGACGAGGCCCACGCCATCCCACCCACGCTGGAATTGGTCAAGCAGGCCGAGAAAGAGGGCTACGATGCTGTGGTTCTTGCCTGCTTTGCAGACCCTGGTCTCGAAGCCGCACGCGAGCTAGTCTCGATTCCGGTGGTGGGCATTGAGGAATCTACGCTCCATGTAGCCGCGATGTTGGGTCACAAGTTCTCCATCATGGCCTCACTCTGCCAGCGCGTGCCCAGTAGGATGGAACACGTGGTCAGGCTTGGACTGGAAAGCCGGTTGGCCTCTGTCTGCCCATTGGACATGAGCGTGCTAGAGATGGACGCCGAGCCGGAGCGCACCAAAGCGCGCATCATGGAAGTCGCGGGGGCGGCTGTCCAGGAGGATGGGGCGGAGGTCATCATCCTGGGCTGCGCCGGCCTGGCCGGCTACGCCGCCGACATCGAGCGCGAGCTGGGCGTAGTCGTCTTGGACCCCACCCCTATCGCTCTGAAGATGGCCGAGTTGCTGGTCAGCCTGGGACTGCACCACAGCAAGCGCGGTTTGTATGCGCCTCCGCCGGCCAAGCTATTCAAGTAGCCATAGGATTGGACAAGAGAAACGCATGAGCGAGCATCTGGATGTCTTGGTCAGGGGAGGCCTGGTGGTGACTGCCCAGGGCATTGCCCGTGCCGATGTGGGGGTGCGCAACGGAAAAGTGGCCGAGATTGCCCCCCAGATCGCGCCAGAACGCGTGGCCAGAACTATTGACGCGAGCGGCAAACTGGTCTTGCCGGGCGTCGTGGATGTGCATGTACACCCTGTATACCTGGATGACCTGGGCAGCGTCTCAGTAACCGCTGCACACGGCGGTGTGACAACCATGATCCACTATGCCTACGTCAAACCGGGCGAGAGGGTCATCCCCACGCTGGAGAAATTCCGCAACGACGGCCTGGCAAACTCAGTGCTAGATTTCGCTTTGCATGGTGGCTTATTCGATGTGGAACATCAACTCGCAGATGTCCCTGCGGCATTCAAGCTAGGCATCACTTCCTTCAAAGTCTTCATGACCTATGCCAAGTTGAAGTGGATGACGAACGATTACTGGCTGACGGCCTTGATGGACGTGGTGGCCAAGGAGCGCGGGCTCGTCATGGTCCATGCCGAGAACGGCCTGGCCACCGACTACCTGGAGGACAAGTACCTGCGTGAGGGGCGCTCTCCGGCCGAAGTGTTCACAGCCATGTGCCCGGCCCTTCTGGAGGCAGAGGCGATCAATCGGGCGATGTCGCTGGCCCAAGTGACGGGTTGCCCGCTGTATGTGCCGCACATCAGCGCCGGTGCCTGCCTGGAGCCGCTGCGCCGGGCACGGAAAATGGGCTGGAGGGTGTACGGTGAGACCTGCCCGCAGTACCTCACTCTCACCGAAGAGATGACGCTACGGATGGGGCCGCTGGCCAAGATCGGGCCGCCGCTGCGCACGCCGCAGGATAATGCCGCTTTGTGGCAGGGTCTGGCCGACGGCACTTTGGTCGCCGTAGCCAGCGACCATGCGCCCAAGAGCAAGAGGCGGGAAGACGACTTCTTTCAGTCCCCCTTCGGCTCGCCACAGATCGAGACAATGTTGACTATGATTTACCATGCGGGTGTCAACGGTGGCAAGATCAGCCTGCCGAGGCTGGTCCAGGTGATGAGTGAGACGCCGGCCAAATTATTCGGGCTTTATCCACAGAAAGGCACGTTACAGGTCGGTTCGGACGCCGATCTGGTGATCCTTGACCCGACGCGCACGCATACCTTATCGGCGAGTAATCAAAATTCCCATGCTGGGTACACGCTGTATGAGGGACGAGAAGTCACCGGCGCACCAGTCCTGACGATGCAGCGCGGCGAAGTGATCATCGAGGATGGTCGGCTGGTAGCCCAGCCCGGCCGGACACGCTTCCTTCCTACCAACACTTCGCATCTGTACGGATGATTTTGAGGAGCAGACATATGACAACGTTGAAAGGAAAAGACATCCTACGCGCCGACCAGTTGACGTTGGATGAGATCGAACTGATCATGCAAACGGCGGCGCGCTTCGAGAGCGTGATGCGGGCCGGCGGTCGGCTGACAAACATGTCCGGCAAGGTGCTGGCGACGCTGTTTTACGAGCCATCCACCCGCACGCGCCTATCCTTTGAGAGCGCGATGCTGCGCCTGGGCGGTCAGGTGATCTCGGTGGCCGAGGCCAGGACCTCCAGCTCAGCCGCCAAGGGTGAAACGCTGTTTGACACTGGTAAGATGATTGAGAGCTATGCTGACGTGGCGGTGATCCGTCATCCGGCGATAGGCAGTGCCCAGGAGTTGGCCGATGGCGCCAGCATACCGGTGATCAACGGGGGCGACGGGGCGGGCCAGCACCCCACTCAGGCCTTGCTGGATCTCTACACCATTCGCAAAGAGAAGGGCACGGTTGAAGGCTTGACCGTAACGCTAGCGGGCGATCTGAAGAATGGGCGCACAGTGCATTCGCTGTCGGCGCTGCTGGCCAACTTCGGGGTGCGCTTCTACTTCGTAGCACCGGCAGCGTTGGCGATGCCAACCGAAATCACCGCAGGCCTACGCCAGCGCAGGGTCGAGATCGTGGAAACGAGCGATCTGGCTGAAGCCGCCGCCCAAAGTGATGTACTGTATGTGACGCGTGTCCAGAGGGAGCGCTTCACCGATCCGGCCGAATACGAGCGACTCAAGGGCTCCTACGTTGTGGATCTGGCGCTGGTGAAGGCAGCTAAGCCGGGTATCACGCTGATGCACCCGTTACCGCGCGTGGACGAGATTGTGAAGGAATTGGATGCCTACGACGGCGCGGCCTACTTCCGCCAGGCGGCCAACGGCGTGCAGGTTCGCATGGCCCTGTTAGCGTTGGTTACAGGGCAAGCCTAATCGTGCCCTACTGGATGGAGACTCGGTTGCAAATCTCGAGCACTGCTATGAGGTGTATTGCATGCCTGGAGCTCTCTCGGATCTATTAGTGATTGATCTAACACGAGTGCTGGCTGGCCCCTACGGGACTATGCTTCTAGGGGACTTTGGAGCGAAGATCATCAAGATTGAGCAGCCCAGCCGGGGCGATGAAACCCGCCAGTGGGGACCACCCTTCACTACCAGCGGTGAGAGCGCCTATTTTCTCTGCGTCAACCGCAATAAACAGAGCCTGACACTTAACCTCAAAACCGAGGCTGGCCGGGAGGTTCTACGCGATCTGGTGCGCCGGGCTGACGTGCTTGTTGAGAACTTCAAAGTAGGGACTATGGCAAGTCTGGGCCTGGGCTACGAATCGCTGCGGGCACTCAACCCCGGGCTGATCTACTGCGCCATCACCGGTTACGGCCAGACCGGTCCCTACTGCGAGCGCCCTGGCTACGACACAGTAATCCAGGCGCAAGGAGGGCTGATGAGCATTACGGGGACTGTGGATGGCGAACCATTCAAGGTGGGCGTAGCCATTGTAGACGTCACCGCCGGCCTCTATGCCGCCATCTCGATTCTGGCGGCGCTCCACTATCGAGCACGCACCGGCGAAGGTCAATTCATTGATATCGCGCTCTTCGACACCCAACTGGGCTGGTTGGCCAATGTCGCCAGCGCCTATCTGGTTTCAGGCCAGCCGCCGAAGCGCTATGGGAACGCACACGCGACTATCGTTCCTTATCAAACCATGCCGACAGCCAACGGATGGCTGATGCTGGCGGTGGGCAACGACAGCCAGTTCGCAGCCCTTTGCCGCGTTCTTGGTTATCCCGAATGGGCAGCGGATGAGCGCTTCGCGACCAACCCGGCGCGTGTTATTAACCGCAAAGCTCTCATCCCGCAACTCGAAGCCATTTTTCGTACGCACACCACCCACGAGTGGATCCAGGTACTTATCGATGCTGGAGTGCCCTGTGGTCCGGTGAACGATATTTCTACTGCGCTGGCTGACCCTCAGGCTCAGGCTCGTCAGATGGTGCAGACAGTCGAGCACCCGATCAGTGGTCCAATGCCACTGGTTGGTCCGGTGCCGAAGCTGAGCGCCACCTCAGCGATGATTGCCAGTGCGCCGCCCATGCTAGGCGAGCATACCCAGGCAGTGTTGTGCGAACTGCTGGGATACGACGAGGCGCGCGTTGCCGCTTTGCACACTGCAGGAGCAATTTGATCGCATGGTTCGCGGGTATCTGCCAAAGTTCTGCAGTGATTACCAGCGGTTAGATGAATCTTCCTATGACTGTTTTGACCCCCCAAGCCCAGAAATATACTACCCCAAATAGCATCCTGAGGACAGTTCAGCCCTATGAGCGATCTAGAAGACACATCAGGAGCATTTATCCACACGAAAAATTTGACGGATACCCAAGCTTGGGAGCAACTTGTCTTTCTTCACGATTCATGATAGAGTAGTTCTGCACGGCCCACAGATTAAGCTATCTCCACACCAGGCCCGATGGGCCAGGTATGATCACATCGTCTCAGACAATCGCACCAGTCTTGCAATCGCATCAATATCCACTAGGTCCTGGAGATGGTTACTTCTTAACGCCATTCGAGGACAAGGTCGTGACGATCAGTCGCGCCTCGGGCACCCTCTCCTTCCCCGCCAATTTCACCCTCATCGCCGCCATGAACCCCTGCCCCTGCGGCTACCACGGCGATCCGGTCAAGGAATGCACCTGCTCCAACGCCATGATCACCCGCTACCAGAAGCGCATCTCCGGCCCGCTCCTCGACCGCATTGACATCCACGTGGAGGTGCCACGCATCGAGTACGAGAAGCTAGCCGACGAGCGCCTGGGCGAGGCTTCGGTGGCCATCCGAGAGCGGGTCGAGCGGGCGCGGGAGGTGCAGCGCCAGCGCTTCAAGGGCCTGAGCGGGCCGGGGCGCCCCGGCGAGCACAGCCACACGCCCCTGCAATGCAACGCCGACATGGGCCCGGCCGAGGTGCGGCTGTACTGTCCCCTTGATCCCAGTGGCCAGAGCCTCCTGCGGGCGGCCATGAATCAGCTCCATCTCTCCGCCCGTGCCTTTCATCGCATCCTCAAGCTGGCCCGCACCATCGCCGACCTGGCCGGTGCAGAGCGCATCCTCTCCCCGCACCTGGCGGAGGCTATCCAGTACCGCCCGCGCAGTGTGGCGTAGGGCAGGCCGTATTGAACCACCAAGACGCCAAGGCCACCAAGTTTTTGATATTTATGTCTTGGTGCCTTGGTGGTTAATTCCCTGGCTCACGAAGCAGTGCAACCTTTGGAGGTGCCACTCCGTCTAGAAAGCAGCAAGGCCAATCAGAAGGCCGTTGGAGGTAAGCAAGATGAAAAGCACGTTGCGGAGTGTACTGGCGGTAATGCTGTTGTCTAGCCTGGTGGGCTGCGGGCTGGGGACCAGCGGCCAACCTGGTCAGACGGCGGCCAGCCAGATCGTCAAGTCGGAGAAACCGCGGGTGACTAAGCCGGGTGCGACGCCAACCGATCTGGCCAGGCTGACCGCCGGTAACAGCGCCTTCGCCTTCGATCTCTACCAGGCGCTGCGCCAAAAGCCCGGCAACCTCTTCTACTCCCCCCACAGCATCTCCCTGGCCCTGGCCATGACCTATGCGGGGGCGCGCAGTGCCACCGCCACGCAGATGGCCAACACTCTCCACTTCACCCTCTCCCCAGACAGTCTGCATCCGGCGTTCAATAGTCTCGACCTCGAACTGGCCCGCCGCGGTGAAGGTGCGAAGGGCAAGGACAGCAAGGGTTTCCGGCTGAACATCGTCAACGCCATCTGGGGCCAGGACGGCTACAAGTTCCTACCCGCCTTCCTCGACGTGCTGGCCGAGAACTACGGGGCCGGACTGCGGCTGCTGGACTTCGTGAAAGCACCGGAAGAGTCGCGGCTGACCATCAACAACTGGGTCAGCGACCAGACGGAGGGCAGGATCAAAGACCTGATTCCGCGGGGAGAAATTGATCCGCTGACGCGGCTGGTGCTCACCAACGCCATCTACTTCAACGCCGCGTGGCGCCTGCCTTTCAATAAAGACCGGACCGCGGATGGCTTGTTCTATCTGCTGGATGGCGGCAAGGTCACTGTGCCCATGATGCAGCAGACCGAGTCTCTGCGTTACGCTGCCGGCCAGGGCTATCAGGCGGTGGAGCTGCCATACGACGGCCAGCAACTGGCCATGCTGATCCTGCTGCCCGGCGCCGGCCAGTTTGCGGCTTTTGAAGGCGCGCTCAATGCCGAGCAGGTGGAGGCCATTGTGCGGGGATTGGCGTCCAGGCAGGTCGCCCTGACCATGCCCAGATTCAAATATGATTCGAGCTTCAAGCTGAATGAGACCCTGCGGGCCATGGGCATGGCCGATGCCTTCAAGCCTGGGATTGCGGACTTCTCGGGGATGGATGGCACGCACGACCTGTTCATCGGCGCGGTGGTGCACAAGGCGTTCGTCGCTGTGGACGAAGCGGGCACGGAAGCGGCCGCAGCCACGGCGGTAATCATGCAACTGAAGTCGATGCCGGCGCAGCCTGTGCAGGTCACGGTTGATCGCCCCTTTGTCTTTCTGATTCGTGACCTGGAGACCGGGGCCATCCTCTTTGTGGGGCGCGTTGTCAATCCAGGTGCCTGAGTGGAGCTCTGACCATCAACTGATAGTTCTAAACTCTTGACAATATCTGCTTTTGTGGTATAATGATGGCAGCATCGAATAGACAACGTGGTCAGATTGGGGTAAGCTGGTGTAATCAAGGGTAGCAGTGGTTTCCAGGGAGGCGAGAATGCAGACCTATTCCGTGGCGTGCTGCGACCTAAAGACTATAGCTGTTGCAGGCAACCTGCTTGTGTTAGCGGCGGTTGTCTGGGCTTTTCCCTGCCCGGATGACGGTCGCTTTTTGTTTTGTGGAGACGTTGGCGCAAATTGAAGAGGCGTTTTGTCTCACTTCGTCGTAAGCAATACAGATTCATGATGCTTTTCCTCCTATGAGAGTGCAGCTCTCTAAGAAGGTGCAAGAGCCTAGCTAAGCATCGTCTGCTCGATGTGATCATGGAGATCCTGGAAGGGACCTTAACCAAGCCATGGTAATCCACCTGCTGCCGTTCATTGCGCAGAGGGTGCACAAGGTCGCTCCCAACCTGGTAGCTTATACATTTACCACCCCTTCAGCTATTGCGGTTGATAGCACTCAATATACTGCTTGACCCTCTCCCGGTAGTAGCAGAAATTATTCCACGAGACGTCGGGTGGTACCAAATGGTCACAGAATGGAATGTATCCCCCTTGCAACAGCAAAGGTGGCAACTTGGCTTCAAGCTCTGCATCAATGGCTTGTTTACCCTGGGCTATCTTGGTCTTATCCAGCCCTCCCTGAATGAGCAGTTGCGGATATCGCTTTCGGACCTCCACAACGTCCATGCCTGCCTGCACCTCAAAGGGATACAGCCCAGTCACCCCAGCCTTTAGAAATCCGGGGATGAGGAGCCGGCAGTCACCATCGGTGTCTACAAAGATGATATCAACGCCATGCGTCTTCAGAAAACCGGTTACCCGCTGGTAGTACGGGGTTATAAACCCCTCAAAGAGACGTGGCGAGATGAATGGCCCGTTCTTAAAAGCTATATCTTCCCATATGTAGACAAAGTCCAAGTTAACTTTCGAGACCACCTCTTCCAGCATCGCCAGCCAAATGTTGGCTAGGTGATTGTTGATGTCGTGCATCAGCTGTGGATCGTCGTAGTACATTGTCAACTGTCTTTCGAAACCCAGGAGCTCACGAGGAATGCTGAAAAAACCGCCCATCGCAACCCCAAGCGGATAATCGAGGTCTCGATAGGTCCTGGCCAATTGCTCCCACGGATTGGGAAAGCGGGCCGTAATATCGGGTGTGAACCGTTCTTCCTTAATTTGCTCCCAACTTGTCCGGTCACGTACTGGCCAACTTAGGCATTGTGGCAGGGAATCCATGGCCTTACGCACACGAACGGTGACGCCAGTACTGTTGATCATTAGTCGGGTGGTCTCATCTTCCTCGAGAATTGTTTCTTTGAATGGAGGCAAGCAGCGCCAGTTGAGAGGAATGCCCACAGCACCTTCGTCGAAACCAAGTAGGTTATGAATATCAATGTCCCTGTAGTTAACAAGGCCTAGGTGCATCGGGAACGGTAGCGCCTCACCGAAAAGAGCGTGGCCAGCCGGGAGGCCAGGAGGTGGCGAGTATGAAGTACGCCGCAGTCCTTCCTGATACCAGCGTTCGACGGTCGCCATCCAGTACCCGAATTCCCAAAGCAGAGTCCGCACGCCTGGTTCGAAATGCATTACAGCATAGTAATGTTCATGAGTGTTCATTTCCAGCATGAGAGTATTCCTCTTGCTAATCTACAGGACCGGCTTACTGCATCAGCGAGAAGCGCATAGCCACTCTCAAACCCATGGGCCCCCCTGGCCCTGGCTCGGTACCTGACCACCTCACGGACGAATAGGATAAAAGAACCTTACAATGCACTATAGGAAAGCTTCGCTGGTAATCTCACTTCTGCTCTAGCCAAGAGCGACTAGGCGAGTACCTTACCCAGTTCATGGTTTCCCTTCCGTTGCTCTGAGACGCGGGAAGATCGGTGACCATCATTACTTTCTCGCATCCTTCACCCTCATGTTGACCCTGCGCATATTGATCACGCCTTGACGGATTAGGTCTTCATCTATCATGGTGCCTCCTGAGAGCATCCTTGTGGACGAGAACCGCTAGCTCTTGACCCTTTCCTCGATGGGGACGTAATCACAGTCGAAGCCGAAGTGTCTAGGTCCCAAAACCTCTATCCCCTTCTTCGTGCGATGCAGAGGGTTGGCCTTGACTCCTATCACGGCCACCCGCTGTCCTGCAGATACATAGTACGTCGCCTTGGCCTCTCCAGTTTCGAGGTCTACGATGCAGATCAGATCTGGGCTGGTGACGTAGACCTCCCCATTCTTCCAACAGATGTGATTCTCATTCTTGTACCAGATATCGAACTTCTCCCCTGCATACTCCTCTATCCCCCGGAGGTGGTGAGTGCCATAGTTGAACATGAAGGCCTGACCTCGATTCTCGCTCTCTCCCTCCAATACTTCCCCCTTGAAGAGCAGCCAGCCGTGGGTACACTCCACTATGGCCTGCACCGGATCGGTCCCCTCTTCCAAGGCCTCTCTCCTGGCCCGGCCGATCTCCATGGCCCTGCTTAGGCTATTGTGAGCTAATACCTTCTGGATATCCTTGGCCTTCATCAGATACCAGGCCATCCCCACTCCCTCGAAAGCTGCCCCACAAAGCATGCGCCCGATCCGGTCAGCCATGGCCGAACTACAACTCTCTTTCAGGATGCAGACGTCACCCCAACGATCGACGAAGGCCATAGGGTATATGGGCATGCCGCATATATCGGGGATCATCTGTTCCACCTCAGCGACGGCTCGACCTCCCGCATAGTCGCCATCCACGGTGGGTAGGCCCAACTGCAACCCAACAACGATGGGGGCCACCGTGTTGAAGCAACCAATCTCACCCGGCACTATAGCTGCGATCTTGTCTCCTCTGTAGTTAACCAATTCTTGAACTGCCGCGGTGAGGCGGTTGAGCCAATCGTATCTCTCCTTCGTGAGACCCAATCTGGCCAACTCCTCCTCTGAAGGCTTCGCCGCCCCCCGTGCCCCCATACCAGCTACGGCAACAGCCCAAGCTTCTCCAGGTAGATCATCAATGTCCACCAGCTCTATCTTGTGACCAGCCTCCAGCTCCTTGGTGAGCATATCAATGGCTGTTTGGGGCGTCCCTCCTCCACCTCCGGTCCCTAGGAAGATTAAACCATAGGCCAAATCCTCGCAGTCCTTAGCGTTCTCCAGGATCTTCCTAACCATGATCTGACTTCCTCCTTGCCCTATTTGTTGGCTCACGCATCCTTGGCTAGTCCAAATAGATCTGACGCAGCAGTACCGATGGAATTCTAGCCTGAACTTCTGAACTGCACCTCACGCCATTGCGTGAAGAAATCCTTTAGTTTGAAGCGTTGATACTTGCCAGTCGCCGTAACCGGGACCTCCTGACCGAATACTACCACCTTGGGACTCTTCTCAAAAGGCATCCTTTGGCGACAGTAAGCTAGTACTTCTTCTGAGGTCAGTCTCACCCCTTCCTCGGCTACAATGTAGGCACCTATCTCCTCTCCATAGTAGATGTTGTCAAAAGCAACGGTAAGACCGACCTTAATGCCGGGCATGGTAGCCAGGATCTCATCTATGTCGAAAGGACTGAATTTGACCCCACCGCGGTTGACTAATTCCTTTATCCGCCCGGTGATGAAGAAGAAATATCTCCCCCTCCTGTCAATCTTATAGAAACCTTCATCACCACTGCGAAACCAACCATGTTTAAACGCCTCGGAGTTGGCTTCGGGGCGTTGAAAGTAGTGTTTCATAACAATGTGACCCCGTATGACGATCTCACCACGATCTCCCTCTGGCAAGGGACGACCTTCGTCATCATGTATATCCATCTCGCAAGGCAAGAGCGAACAGCCAATGGAGGGATAACCGTACTCCTGCATCCAGTGCACATGCTCCCTGCTATCAAGGTCTAGCGGCAAGAAGCAGCAATACGCTGTTGTCTCGGAGAGACCGTAGCCGTGTATGATCGGAAAGCCAAATTGCTGCTCAAAACGTCGAGCCAGCGCGGTAGTGAGAATGCCAGCTCCACATATAGGATGGCGGAAGCGGCTCAGATCGTATTGCGACATGTCGTCGTTGCGCTCACAACAGTATTGAAGTATTGTGGGTACTATGCTAACTACGTGCACCCTCTCCCGATAGATACGTTCCCAAAACGTACCAGCGCTGTAACCAGGATTCAACACCACGCTGCCGCCGACAAAAAGAGGGATCATAAGGGTAACAACTATTCCGTTAACGTGGTGTATAGGCAACACGCACATCATCCGCTGATTGCCTGTTAAGGCCTGGGCCGCCGCCATACCCCAAGCATCAACCAACAGGTTGTACTGAGTAAGCACAACACCTTTTGGCGGGCCTGTGGTGCCTGACGTATACACCAGTAGGGCCTCGTCTTCCAAATTGGGCTCCCGGTCGGACGGGTATTGGCTCGGCTGGGCAACGAGCAAGTTGCTGAAATGAGGGTAGCCTGCGCGCTGCTTTCCGCCAACCTGCACTACCTCGCGCAAACTTGATATATCACTGGCGATCTTCGATGCTCGCTCTAGGTAATCTTCCAACACGAACAGTACCTTAGCCTGCGAATTGCACAAGATGTATTCGATGCGGACATCATCTTCGCTGATATTTTGGGGCGCCACAGCAGCACCAATCGCCCAAGCCGCAAGATAGATTACCACCATATCCGCACAGTTGTGTGCCATGGTTGCAATACAATCCCCTGGTCTGATCCCCATCTCGTTGACTAGGACGTTCGCTGCCTGTTTGACCTGAGCATCGATCCAACCGTAGGTGAGTTCCTCTCTCTGGCCAGCCCGATCATAACTAATGAGGAAAACTTGATCTGGGGACTGTCTGGCCCGCATCTCTAGTAAGTGCCGGATGCTCTTGTACGGTACGAGATAGTCCTCGGGGGCTCTTCCCCTCAAAGTCCTTGCTTGCCGTGTTCTCTCTATGGTTGTTGCATCCATGGGTTCGTAAGCCTCCCCTCTCCCCTTCGGCTAGCCTTTCCAGAAGGCGTTAATGTCGGTCAGGCTACTTCCACAGGGGATATCTATTCCACAGTCTCTCAGGGCATCCTCCAGGCCGCAGAGTAAGGCGATGATATGATCTAACCTCATCTGCTCTCCCATGTGGCCTACCCTTATGGAATTCTCTCTGCACTGCGGAGGTCCAAAAGAGATGAGAATACCCCGCTTATCTCGCAGGAAGTCCCTGATCCAGACTGCTTGGATGCCAGAGGGGGTCCTGGCTGTGGTCACTATGGGTGAGGCCAAAGTCTCATCAACTAGGAGTTCCAACCCAATGCTCTTCATCCCACTCTTCACTACCCTTGAAACTCTGCGGTAGCGGGCGAAATGTTCCTCCAACCCCTCAGCTAGAATCCTTCTGAGACTGGCCTGGAGGGCAAGAACAATGTTCCCAGGTAGGGTAACATGAGTGGGATGCCAACTGCCCCATTTTTCACGGTGTTCGCGCCACACCCGGGGGTCAAGATAGAAACCATGGCCAGTGGAACCCTTGGCGTCCATTATCCTCCAGGCTCGCTCGCTTATTGATATCAGGGCCAGACCAGGCGGCGACTCAAGCCCCTTCTGAGAAGCGGCGACGCAAATATCTACCCCCCATTCATCCACCTTGAGGTCGATCCCTCCTAGGGAAGAGACCGCATCCACGATCAGGGGCACGTCATATTCCTTGCCCAATTGTCCTATGGCTTTTACCGGGTTCACTATCCCGGTGTGAGTGTCGTGGTGGACCATAAGGATAGCCTGTATATCTTTCTCCCTCCTCAGGAACTCTTCCACCGGTGCAACTGGCAGGGGCTTAAAGATGTCGAACTCCAAGCGGCGGGCGTCCAGGTCATAGGCCCGAGCAATCTGAAAGAGCCTCTCACCAAAAAAGCCGTTGATTAGCACCAAGACCTTCTCACCACTCCTCAAGAGGCCGCCAATGGCAGCATCCAAGCCGGCTGTACCTGAGCCTGCTAGAATGAAGACGTCACCATTGGTCTGAAAGGCTTGCTTTAAGAGCCCTATGGTCTCTTGGTAGATTTCCACCCAATCGCTGCCATAATGTGCAACTACGGGAGCTCCCATTTCCCGAAGGACCTCTTCGCTCACATCGATGGGCCCTGGGATCATCAAGGTGTACCTTTTGGTCACGATTCGATAATTCTCCTTCCTGTGGCTCGGGCTTTGCCCGTCACCTCGCACATATAACGACTCTTCACTCCTTGACCGTGATAGGAAAGCCGGGGAGTTGTTGCCTACCATGAACCTTCCTGGCTTCCACCCACCATTCCCGTTGTTCCAATCGTTTGGCCCACTCTATCTCATCTAGATGTAAGGCACCTGGATAGCAGACTTCCACACAGGCAGGCTGGCCTCCACAGAGGTCACATTTGATTGCTGCGTTGGAGTGCCGATCGATGAAAATGCTGCCCGTAGGACAAGCCTCCATACAGAGCCCACATGCCGTGCATAGCGCCTCATCCACTACCACTGCCCCATTCTCTGGGCTGCGATAGATCGCATCTACCGGACAAGCTGCTTGGCAGGGTGCATTTTCGCATTGGGCGCACACAACGGGGATGGTCAGGCAATGCTCTTCCCAAGAGAGCAGTTGCAATAGCGCATCCCGAGGACTGTATTTTCCAGTCTTGGTATAAGAGCAAACCATAATACATTGGCTACAACCGGTACATTTCTCAGGATAGACCCAAATGCTTTTCATCTTGCCACCCCCGCTTTCTATGATCTTGGCTCTCATCATTCTCTCTACGGCAACTTGCCTATACTCTCCAGTTGATCGGCCACATCCGAGAGATCTAAAGCTTCGAGAGTGTCCCTGGTGGGCCAACTGGTCTCTTTATCCCACCCATGGAGAGCATAGTACTCGTCCAGCATCTTGCTCATCTTCTCCGGGGAGTTGATCGCGTCCCTGCCTGGAAGATCTCGTTGTTCCTCATGCATTAGTCGCCAGGGCAGTGTATCATCATGTCGCGTTGCGCCTTCGCGCACATTGAAGCATTTCTCTAAGGTCACAATCTTGCGCCCCAAGGCCATTAGCCTCTCCGCGTCAAAATGCTCGCCCACGGCTGCGGACAAGAGTTCGGCCATCCGCTCAGGATTCATGAAATACTTGCCTGTGGAGGTAAAGACACACATGCCCAAACACTCTGTCAGAGCATAGATATCCTCGTGCCAGCGAACGATCTCTGCTCGTTTCTCTATCAGGTGAGAGTTAGCGTACTCCTCGCTCCCGGTGATGCTCCTGATGACCTCCCGGGCCTCAGGGCTTAAGCCAAATTCCGCTACGGTCTCAGTCATAAGGTGATCAGGGCCACGAGGATTGACCGCGAAGGCCAAGGCATAGCCATAGGCGGAGCGCGTCTCCACCCTGGACTGTTCTAAACCCTTAGCCTGGATCGCCCATTTGTAAGAATCCTGCCCCATCTGTTCCGCAGCCCTTTTCAATCCTTTAGCCAAGAGATCTCCCACCCCCTCGCGAAAGGCTATCCTCTTCACCAGTTCAACCACGGCCTCGTCGTTGCCCCAAGATAGATCTAAGCCATCATGGTCAAAACTTAACCCTCTCTGGTGGCACTCCATCAACCATTGGATAACCGACCCCGTCGAGATGGTATCGAGACCATAGCGATTACAAAGGGAGTTAGCCTTGATGATGGCCTCTATATTCGATACCCCGCATCCAGAACCCAAGGCTTGCACGGTCTCATATTCTGGTCCTCCGCTAAAGGTACCATGGTATTTCCCCTGGTCGATCTCCACGTAACGATGACAGCCAAGAGGGCAAGAATAGCAAGCCACACGGCGTTTCAGATATCCACCTTCAATCAACTGCTGGCCACCGATCTTGTCCGCCTCTTCAAAATAGCCCTGTTGAAAATTGTAGGAGGGGGCAAGGTGCAGCTCATTCAAGGTCGCGATCCCGCCGGAGGTGCCGTATTTATGAGAGCGCGGAACACCAGAATCGGTCCTCAAGGCTTTCCAAGTGTCTTTAAGGCATTGGCCGAAAGCAACCGGGCAAGCTACCCCTAGTGCTTTGGTTCCTCGCACCGCGATCGCCTTGAGGCGCTTGGAGCCCATTACCGCACCAGGTCCGCCGCGAGCAGCCGCGTTGTAATTCGAGGTCATTATAGCAGCAAAGCTCACCAGGTTCTCTCCAGCGGGTCCTATACACGCCACCTTAATTTCTGGGTCCCCTAGCTCCTCCTTCATAAGGGCAGTGGTCTCCAGAACATCCTTACCCCATAGATGGCTAGCATCCCTGAGCTCCACCTTCTCATCATCGAGCCAGAGATAAACCGGTTTTTCCGAACAACCTGTAAAAACTACATGGCTGTACCCGGAGTACTTAAGATCGCCTCCAAATCCCCCGCCAACGTTGCTCTTCAAATAGAAGCCAGTGGCAGGACTCTTACAAGTTACGCTGGTACGTCCTGAGCAAGGTACCGCTGTCCCCGTCAGCGGACCCGCGCTGAAAATCAAAACATTCTCTGGGCCAAGAGGGTCGGTCCCCGGCTTCACCATGTCCCAGAGCAGGCGCGCACTATAGCCCCGACCACCGATGTAGCCTTTCAACAAATCGATGGTAAAGGGCTCTCGCCGCGCCTCCCCAGTCCTCAGGTCCACGTAAAGAACATCTCCCAACAAATCATCCCTCATTGTCTAGCTCCTCCTTCACCACAGCCACGAGTTTATGGGCTTAGTATCAGTTCCGTCCTGTCCTGAAACCGCCTCCGTGACCTCAGGCCAATCGCATCAAGAATTGTTTATACCCACCATCCCTCTCCAGCATCTGGCGATGGTGCTCGCCTCCCGTCTTTATCAGGAGCGCGAGTTGAATTACACGCCTCCCGAGACTTCTCGCGGCCTCAACCGCTACCTGAGCGTCAAAATCCCCTTCCATATAAAGTTTTCTAATGGCATCCTTGGCCGTGCTGTTGCGGGTCCAACCGCTGGCTCCAATGTATGACTCCCAGAGGTCACCGGAGATGGGGACGCAACCCATGACCAGGGCGTGATTTATGAGATCTGTGATAGCGTGCTCCTGGCCGGAGAAGATATGCGAGCCCTGCGTGATCGAGCCGATGACCCTCAGACTCTTCGAAACCCCACCATATCGAGCCCAGATGCTATTTCCCAGCCGGTCGATGAAGCAACGCAACTTGCCTGGTATAGTCATGTGATAGACTGGTATGGAATAGATAATGGCGTCAGCTTCCCCCCACTTATCGCGCAGTTCTTGGAAATCGTCCTGGATGTGGCACTCGCCCGTCTTCGCACAAGTGTAACACGAATCGCATGGTGCAATCACCTTTGTGCCGATTTGATATACTTCGAAATCCACGTATCCAGAAGCAGTCGCAGTGGCCTCCTGCAACGCCTGCTCTAAGAGGAACTGGCTATTTCCCTGGGGCCGTGGGCTGCCGTTGATGCCAAGAAGTTTCACGCGTTGCATGGTTCAATCCTCCTGCGTCTACCAGTCTCTTGAACCCTCAAGGCTCTTTAGCAGATGGTCGAGCTACTTGGCGCTAGCCGTTACCATCGCGAACAAGCTCCCCTCTGACTTTCTTGCCATTACCTTGACCTTCGTTTCAGGCAAGATTGATGTCCCTAATTATCCGATGAACAGGTGCTTCAATCGAGGGTCAAGAAGGTCCCTTAGCCCGTCGCCCAGGAACATGTATGCCGCCACAGTGAAAGAGATAGCCAGGCTAGGGAAGGTAGGTATCCACCAATAGGTGGTTATGAATTGCCTACCATTGGATACCATGGCTCCCCACTCGGGGGTGGGTGGCTGAGCCCCCAGGCCCACGAAGCCCAGCCCTGCGGTGGCCAAGATGGCTGCTCCAGCATTCATGCTCAATTGGATTATGAAGGGTACGATGCAGTTGGGTAGGACATGAACGAATAGGATTCGAAATTGGCTTGCCCCTATGGTCCGGGCCGCATCCACATAAAGCTCATTCTTGGTAGAGAGAACCTGTCCTCTAATTAAACGAGCATAAGTGGGCCAGGAGACTATCCCCACCGAGAGCATGGCATACTCCAGACTACGGCCTAAGCTAGCAACGATGGCCATTGCCAAGATAAAGGAAGGAAAGGCCAAGAAGATGTCGGCAATGCGCATGATGATATCGTCCATCGGGCTCCCCCAATACCCCGCTATGGCCCCTAAGGGCACCCCGATGGTCGCGGCTACCGCCAGGACGATGACTACCACTTGCAGCGAGACGCGCGTTCCGGCCACAACTCGGCTGAAAACATCCTTCCCGATTTCGTCGGTGCCGAAGATGTGAGCCCTACTAGGGGGGAGAAAATGGTCCGCGGGGTTTATTTGCAAGGGGTCATAAGGACTGATCAGGTCTGCGAAGATAGCAATGAGTAGAAGAAATAGTAGCATGCCAAGGCCCAACGTCGCTCCCACATTCCTGCTTGCTCTCCGCACGAGTAGCGCTAGGATTCTCCCCTGCCGTTGGCGCTCGAGAGGCAATATATCATCCTCCTAACCATTGTACCTTCAAGTTTGCCTCTGTATCAGTACCTGATACGTGGGTCGAGTATCGGGTAAGTAAGATCCACAGCTAGATTGATGAGCACGTAGACAAAAGACATGAATATGACGAAACCCATGATGGGATCGAAATCAAAATTCATGATGGCACGCACGGCGTAACTCCCTATGCCTGGCCAAGAGAAGACCACCTCCACGATGAAAACCCAGCCGATGAGGGCTCCCATCTGTAGCCCAATGACAGTTAGAACGGGGATAAAAGCATTTTTCAGAACATGTCGCGTCAGGACAGCACGCTCGGTCAACCCCTTGGATCGAGCGGTGCGCACGTAATCCTGGAACAATACCTCCAGCACGCTAGCTCGAGTCATGCGCGTGAGCACTGCTAGGTTGCCCAATGCCAGAGTGAGGGCAGGCAAGAAGATATGGTGGAGGGAATCGAAGAAGACTGCCCAGTTCCCAGTGAGAATGCTGTCCAGGAGGTATAAGCCGGTGATATTGAGTGGCCTCGGGAGTCCCACTGACAGACGCCCCCCGCTGGGGAACCATTCAAGGACTCCATAGAAGATCAGTTGCAGAAGGAGTGCCGACCAGAAGACAGGCATGGAAACCCCTATGATGGCAAAGAAACGAGTGCCAGAATCGGCCACTCCGCCGGCCCGGGTGGCGCTTATGATCCCAAGCGTCAGGCCCAGTGGGACAGCAAGGAGGAGGCTGAATACAGCCAGTTCCAGACTAGCTGGAATGCGCTCCTTGAGGTCTTCCCCCACCGGCCTGAAACTGTACATTGAGGTGCCTAAATCCCCTTCCAGCACCAGCCGCTTCATGTACAGAAGATACTGCGCTGGGAGAGGGAGGTGCAGGCCCATCCTTTCCCTTATACTTTCTACTACCTCTGCACTGGCATAGTTGCCAGCCACCAGCCTGGCTGGATCGGCAGGGATAGCGTGGGTTATAGTGAAAACCATAATAGACATACCAAGAACGACGAAAATTAGGGAGAGCAATCGTTTGATGATATACTCAGTCATCTCCACCCTTCCGTATTAGCATAAACTAGACCCACAAGGCGAGGTGACGAGAGACTCCGCGCGAGCATCGATCTCTCGTCACCTCACCTTTACGTGTCTCTATGGCGAAGGAGCGCCAGCAAGGAGGGGTTTATTTACCCTCAAGCCACATCTCGTAATAGTAGGACATGTAGCAGTCTTGGAGGGGTGCCAAGTTGTATCCCTTGAATTCCTTGCTCATGAAGTAGTAGCCAGACGGGTAGGCCAGCCAGAGGAAGGGCTGATCTTCGATGAGGATCCTCTGCAGTTCCCTATATGCAGGCGCTCGTTTGTCCCAAGCTGACTCCTTGACCGCCTGATCCATAAGCTTGTCCACCTGCGGGTTGTTGTAGAAGGCCCCGTTGACTCCTTTGGGAGGTATCCCACTACTATGGAAGTGGTCACGCAGGGTCGTATCTGGATCCCCGGTGCGAGGCCTGAATGTCCAGGGGAAGAAGGTGGGCTCCTTATTTACGTCCGGGTTGAAGATCCCAGCCAGAAGAGGGGCTGCATCGGCATACTCCACGATCTTAACCTTGATGCCGATGTCGGCCAAATTAGCCCGGAGCAGTTCGGCCTGGCTTCGCAGGAACCACTGGAAAACTGGGATAGTCCACATTTCGTACTCACCCGGTAAGCCAGTCGGATAGCCGGCCTCGGCCATCAGCTTCTTAGCCTTTTCCAGATCGCGCTTAAACGGGGGCAGGGTGGAGTCCCAACCCAGGTCCGCGGGGGTCAGAGGACTATTGGCGACCTTAGCCTGGCCCAGCAGTATCTTGTTGGCGAAGGCATCGTAGTCGAAAGCCAGGGCGACCGCCTTCCTCACCCTCTTGTCGGCGAAGGGGCCATGAGGCCTGATCTGGATGGTCAAAGCGGATGCCCCCACTACCTCCCATGGTACCAGATTAGGATTGGCCTTCAGTTCGGGGACGTCGGTTTCACTCAGCCGTAACGTCCAGTCACAGTCCCCTTTCTGCAGCATTGTCTTGCGAGTGGCGATCTCCTTAACCAGCTTCACGACGATGGACTCCAGGTGGTTGCCCTTCCAGCCTTGCCAGTAGTCGGGGTTCTTCACTAGCGTGGCGCTTTCCCCACGCCTCCACTCTTTCAGCAAGTAGGGCCCCGTCCCTACGGCGTTTTCGGAGAGCCAGGCCTGAGCGTAGTCGCCATATTGTCCGTATTTGCCTTCCTTCTGGTGAGCTTTGGCTGCGGTGGGGCTGACGAACCCGGCATCGATCAGCCCAAAGAGGAAAGGCGCATAGGGCTCAGGCAGGGTGATCTTCACCGTATAGTCGCCGGCGGTCTCCACCTTCAATGCCGCGATCTTGTACACCTTGGTGGAAGGCTGAAGCTTGAGAGCCGCCAACCGCTCGAGGTTCCACTTTACTGCCTCAGCGTTAAACGGTGTGCCATCGCTGAACTTCACTCCCTCCTGCAGTTTGAGAGTGTACTGCAATCCGTCACTGGAGATCTCCCAGGACTTGGCCAGGTAGGGTCCCCATTTCCAGGTGCCGTCAGGGTGCTTCTGCCAACGCAGCAGAGACTCGTAGGGTCCGTATTGGACCACAGCACTGTAGGCATAGTTATTGACATGGGGGTCCATCGACACCGCTTCCAAGTCCGCGCACAAGACCAGTGGTCGGGTCAAGACTTTGGGCGCGGGTGTGGATGTGGGCGCTATTGGGGTGGGTTTAGCCTCAGTCGGAGGTGGTGCCTTCGTAGGCGTAGGGGTGGCCTCTGGCCCGCAGGCCACAAGCAGTGACCCCAAAAGCAACAGACATGTGAGTACCACTAACTTCTTAGACATTTTACTTTCCCTCCTTGTCTCAACTGATATCTGACCAAATGGCATGCACTACTCACCACGAATTGAGAGGAAACATTCCCAGGGAGAGCTCTTTGGGGATGTGGCGACCGCACAAGGCTTCCAGGCCTGATTCTCTCAATTTGTTGTGAGCAAAAGAACCCTGCGCTGACTATCACCTCCTTTCACCGTTATGTCCGCATAATTCGATCCGTAAGCTTTAACTCAGTCTAAGTAGGCGCTGATTTGTTCATAATACTCTTCGAATAGTCTATCATAATACTTATCAGGAGTGAAGGTGGGCATTCTGCAGTAATCGCTTTCGATGATTCCTCTCTTCTTCAGCATCTTCTTTTCATAATAGATAATCATCTCTGTGCTCTGGAGAATATGATTTAGCATCGGCAACAACGCATTATGAATTCTAATCGCTTCCTCTCTGTTATCCTGCAAGTAGTGATTGTAGATCTTCAAGTAGATCTCATACATTGAACATCCTGGCATCACACCAATGGCCCCTCTATCGAGTGCTTCAGGCAATTGCAAACCGGCATTACCAGCCATGATCTTCACTCGATTCTGAGTACTTTCTAATAGACGGGTAATGTAAGCTCCTGGAGGCCTACACTCAATTTTGTAGTAGACAATGTTCTCTACCTCACTGCTTAGCCTCGCAAAGGTTGCTGGTTCAATAGGCACTCCTGTGTGTTGCGGAACGTATTGAATCATGACGGGTATTCTTACCGCTTCGCCTACCAATTTCATGTGGTTATATAGGGCTCCTACTGTGGGGTTTAAAAAGAACGGGGGAAGCAACATGAGGCAGTCCGCACCAGCCTCTTCGGTATGCTGAGCCTCCTTTACTGCCAATTCTGTGGCATGCTGGGTAATAGAAATGATCGAGGGTACATTACCCTTCTTAGATTCCTCTAACACTAGTTCAATCATTTGCCTGCGTTCTTGATCATTCAACTTATAATACTCTCCAGCTATACCGAACAGAGTCAACCCGTGGCATTTACCCTGTATTAGGACCCTTAGTAAGTTCCTCATGCTTTCATAATCTACTTCACTGGACTCGGTGAATGGAGTCGCAATGATTGGGCAAATTCCTTTGACATCCATCATCTGACCTCCTTTTAACTATTCTGAGAATTATTTGAGTGCTTTGGGTTGTGGCCTTCGCTATTGCCTTTTGCCAATCCGTATGGCCCACCTCCCCTTGAAGCTTCCAATCAATGTTTGCAGCATCAATGGGTTAAACCCTCTGTACCTGCGCTACCTTTCCGCATTCTATAACCTTACCCTACCATCGAGGTATGCTCCAACCACCGTCCATTCTGATGGTCTGCCCAGTTACCGAGTCGAAGGCCGGCGAACACAGGAGCACAACCATTCGGGCGATCTCCCGTCGAGTCACCAGCCGGCCAATGGGGGTGTGCTTTATGGCTCGCTCTACAAGGGTGGTGTCGAAGGCTGAGACGTCTGGGGCACTCTCAGCTATCTGGCCGGGAGAGATAGCGTTCACGGTGATGGCTGGGCCTAACTCTAGCGCCAAGGACTGGGTTAGGAAGCGAAGAGCACTTTTAGCCAATCCATAAACCGAAGTATTACGATAGTCAGCAGAGCCCGCGGAGATGTTGATGATGCGCCCCCACCCCTTCTCCTTCATATCTGGGGCTACCAGTTGGGTCAAGAGGTAGATGGCTTTGAGATTGGTGTCCATCACCCGATCCCAGCTCTCCTCAGGCAGTTCGAGCCAAGACCCCCCGGCAAAGGAGCCAGCGCTGTTAACCAGGATATCGATAGTCCCGAGATCGCCTTTCACCTGGGCTACTATTTCCTCCAACTGATCTCGACGACATACGTCGGCCATGACCATCATTCCCCTGCTCCCTTCCTCCTGAATAGCCCTCACCACCTCGCGAAGTTCTTCTTCTGCAGTTATGTCGTTAACAGCCACCGCCGCGCCAGCAGCTGCCAACTCACGGGCGATAACCGCCGGCAAGTTCCGTGCGGCACCTGTGACCAAAGCAACCTTGCTGTCCAATGGCTTATCATTCCTGCTCATCTCTCCCCCGTCTAGGACATAAGCACACCTGAAGTCAGAGCCATGTAATGACTTTCCACCTTGTGGCAGGCCACTGATTGGCCGTTGCCTACATTGCAGAGCAGCGGTGACTCCCAGTGGCACAGTACAGGCGGAACATTTCTAAACGACGATAGGTAGAGCTCTCAGTTGCATCTCACTCTTCCTCCTTGCCTATAGGCCTCGACCTTCACGCACCGCGATCATCAGTTGGTGAGCCTTCTCGGCGAGGAGGTCGAACCTCCCCTCTACGATGGCCCGCTTATCTACCAGGGCACTCCCCACAGCCACGGCCACGGCACCTGCTCTGATGAAGTCGGCGGTATTCTCTAGGGAAACCCCGCCTGTGGGCACCAGCTGCAGGAAGGGGAGAGGGGCCAGCACATCCTTGAAGTATTGTGGTCCCACTGCTGCAGCCGGGAAGACCTTCAGCAGATCAGCCCCAGCCTCCCAGGCTGTCAGCATCTCTGTCGGGGTGAAGGTGCCCGGAAGTATAGCCACATCGTAGCGATGAGCCATGGTGATAACGGCAGAGTTAAAAGTCGGTGACACCAGAAAGCGCGCTCCAGCCAGGATCGCTGCCCGGGCCGTCTCTGGGTCCAGGACGGTGCCTGCTCCCAGGAGAACACTAGTGCCAAACTCTGTTATACACTGCTCGATGGTCTTAAGGGCTCCCGGGGTGGTCATGGTGAACTCAATGACATCCACCCCACCCTCTTTGATCGCTCGAGCCACCTGGCCTAACCCCGCCGCATCGTCCATGCGCACAATGGCAATGATCCCACATGCGATGATGCGCTGCACGGTATCAAGTCGGGTAAGCTTGCTCACGGGGCCTACCTCATTGGGCAGATTAGCCTATCCTTAGGCTACCGTTGAATTCTCGTCACAACCGTTTTAGCCATTTGCTCCACCTCGGCCAGGGTAACGTAGGCGAAATCACCAGGGAAAGAGTGCTTCAATACGCTCATGGCGTCGCCGTAGTCAACGGCTTTCTGCATGTCGCCAGTTAAGTAACCGTACAGAAAACCGGCGGTGTAGGCATCACCAGAGCCCACCCTATCGACAAGTTCTAGTTCGGTGACACGACCGGTATAGAGTCTATCTGCTAACGCCAGGCTGGACCAGTGCCCATGGAGAACGGTAGGGGCCGCGCGGATGGTAATAACCACAACATCGCTACCAAAGGCCTCCTTCACACGGCGGGCGACCTCGGCCTCTTCGCCTTCGTAGCCAAAGAGGATCTCCAGGTCATCACTAGTACTGATGAGGATGTTCACCTGGGGTAAGAGGCGAGAGAGACACTCCCGAGCCGCCTCCTTGGACCAGAGCCTAGCCCGGTAGTTGATGTCGAAGCTGACTTTGCATCCCAGTCTTTTCGCAGTGGCGATAGCCAGCTCGGTGGTGGCCTGGCATTCCTTGGAGAGGGCGGGAGTGATGCCGCTGACATGGAAAACTTTAGCCTCGGCCAGGATTTTCTCCCAATCTACCTCATTGGGAGTCATGGAGGCTATGGCTGCCCCTTTGCGGTCGTAGATCACCTGGCTGGCACGAGGGTTGGCCCCCTGCTCTAGGAAGTATAGCCCCACCCGGTGCTCGTTGGTCCAGACCACGTGAGAGCAGTCAACACCGTGGGCCTGGGCCTGGTTCATTATGAAGCTGCCCAGGGGATTTTTCGCCATCTTACTCACCCAGGCAGACTTCAGCCCCAGGCGGGCCAATCCTACGGCGACGTTCAGTTCGGATCCCCCAGCGGTCATCCGTAGGGTAGTGGCCTGCTCCAGCCGCTCAAAATGGAAGGGGGTGAAACGGATCATTGCCTCGCCGAAACAGAGTACATCGTACATGCTATTCTCTGTGGAGTAGAGTAGAAATTTGAACACTACCATAACGAGCTAGCGTTCGTTTGCGTCGCAGAAAATCCCATCTGTTGGGAGATGACGAGAGCCGTCTTCAGCACCTGGGGCACGAGGCTGGCCATCTTCTCCTCAGTCATGCGGATGTCTGGTCCCGAAACGCTGATTGCCGCGACCACCGTGCCAGTATGATCTCGCAGGGGTGCGGCCACACAACGAACGTGAGGTTCATGCTCTTCTCGATCAAGGGCGTAACCCTGAGCGCGGATACGAGTCAATTCCTCTCGCAAGGCCGAAGGTTCAATAATGGTATTAGAGGTAAAGCGTTTTAAGGGCTTGGCTAGTAGACTCTCGATGAAGTCGAGGGATTGATTAGCGAGCAGAACCTTGCCTACACCAGTACAATAGAGGGGAGAGGTACCACCAATGCGGGAACTCATACGAATGGTTTGCAGACTCTCTACCTTGGCAACATATAGGATACTTTCCTTATATACAACCCCCAGATGGATGGTTTCGCCGGCGGTATCCCGTAGTTGTGTCAGGTATGGGATAACAACCTCGCTGAGTCCTGACATGCTCACTCCTAGAGACCCAAGTTGGAAGAGCTTAAGGCCTAAGGAGTACTTGCCGTTGCTGTGATTACGCTTCACATAGCCTCGGGATTCTAGGGTAGCTAGGAGATGGTAGATAGCGCTCTTACTGAGGTAGAGCCGACGGGTCAGATCGGCCAGGCTCAAGGAGGGGGTTTCCGGTGTGAATTGGTCGAGGATGTCTAGAGCGTGGGCAACCGACTTGACCAATTGAGGATTCCTTGCCACAACTAGCCTCCATCGTTTTGCATTGCGAAACATTATTTCTCATTGCTTAACATCTTACCACAAATGGGCTCGTTTGTCAAGAGCTTCCTCATCGTGGGCTTTCGTAGCAGAAAAATCAACCCCACGACTCTGCGTCCTGCACCTTAACAAATCAGGCATTTAGAGGGATAATAGGGCATCTCAATCACGCTAGGAGGTGCCCTATGTATCCCGTTCCATTGGCAGATGGCTCTGGTAACCCTACAGAGGCCACTCTCTTCCGGCAGGCACAAGAGGGCTGCCGCCACAGTCTGAATAGACTCATGGCGGAGCACGATGGTCTCGTCCAGGCGCTCGTGCGGCAGCAGGTTCTGGGCCCTCTGCCCTTCGCCGAGGCTTTGCAGGCCGGCCGCATCGGCCTCTGGCGAGCCATCATGGGCTACGATCCCCAGCGCGGCCACGCCTTCTCCACCTATGCCTGGCCCTGCATCGTGCGGCACGTCTGGCGAGCGGTCAAAACGGCTCACCGCTGCGCCCAGCCTGGGC